>Ga0209210_1000081_pt1 | contig 118001 bp, 121 predicted proteins | sample RifGroA1_FD_183991 | JGI IMG/M metagenome (GOLD analysis project Ga0209210, IMG submission 183991) | Contaminated groundwater microbial communities from Rifle, Colorado, USA - Rifle Groundwater A1 (SPAdes) (version 2) | ecosystem: Environmental > Aquatic > Deep subsurface > Groundwater >... | reverse complement strand
CGATCGCGTGCATCATGCTTTCAAAAACAAGATGTCACCGGTACAATTCATGTTATCATTACCGGCAAACAAACAATTACAAACTATTAATTCGGGCGAGGAGTGCAAAAGTGGGTGGCCTCATACAATTTGTTATCTTTTTGATGTCAAAAAGTTATAATTACGCTATGCGCGTTTTAATGATAAGCGGTGATCCGGGGGTTTTGGATCCGAAATCGGAGACCGGAAAAAGAACGGAAGAATATCGGCAAGTTTTTGGAACGTTAGATGTTCTGCTTTGCTACGGAAATATTTTTAGATTTATTTCCGGATTTTTTCGCGGTCTAAAATTAATGCGCAGGCGCTACGACATTATTACTGCGCAAGGTGTTGAGCACTCTCTTTTAGCTTGGATTTTTTCAAAATTATTTTATATGCCGTGGCAGATGCAGATTCACGCCGATATTTTTAGCCCCTATTTTGTTAGAAGCTCGGCGTCTAACAAAATGAGGGTTTTGTTGGCGAAGTTTTTGATTCCGCGCGCAGATTGCATTCGGGTAGTTTCTGAAAGAATTAAGTCAAGCCTGACGGCATACGGCGTACGCCATACGGCTATCAACGTGCTTCCAATTTTTGTTGACACAGAAAAAATTCGCACCGCACCAATCAAAACCGATCTTCACAAAAAATATCCCGGGCGGTTCATTATTTTGATGGCGTCGCGGATAACAAGGGAAAAAAATATTGGGTTGGCGATTGAAGCAATGCAAGGGGAGAAGAGGAGAGATTCGATCTCTCCTCTTGGGGGAGGGTCACAAAATCCACTTTTACTAATTGTTGGTGATGGACCGGAGAAACAGAATTTAGAATTTAGAATTAAGAATTTGAATTAGAAGAAAATGTTAAATTTGCGCCATACACTGAAGATTTAGCATCTTACTACAAAACTTGTGATTTATTTTTACTCACTTCAAACTATGAAGGCTATGGTCGGACTTTGGTTGAAGCGGCTGCGGTCGGAGCAAAAATTATTTCATCCGACGTCGGCATCGCGCCTAAAATTTTAGAACCGGAAAATATTTTCAAAGTCGGCGATAAAAAGGATTTAGCTGATAAATTGCTTGTAGCTTTGGCGGGCCCGCCACGACTCGCGTCGGGCGAGGCGGGCCAAGTTAAGCCGCCGAGACCCATTTCTATTCAAACAAAAGACGAGTATTTAAGGTTATATAAGAAAAGTTTTGAAATATGTCAAATTTGATTTTATTGGCTTTCGGGGTAGTGGTGTTGTCCGGGATACTCTCTATGGTAGAGGCGTCCCTTTTTTCGTATTCCTTAACAAAAGCTCGCGTTGCGGCGCAGCGCGGCGGGAGATCGGCCAAACTCGCGCTAGAAATCCGTGAAAAGCCCTTTCGGGCCATTGCCACTTTTGTGATACTTTCTACAACCGTGAGCACCGCGGGCAGCATTTTGGTCGGTTCTTACGCCGCAAGCCTTTTTTCAAATTTGGGGGTCGGCGTGTTCTCGGCTATATTAACTTTTTTGGCAATAATTTTCTCTGAAATTTTGCCGAAAAATATCGGCGAACGCTGGAGCCATATAATTTTCCCAATCGCCGCGATTCCGTTGGTGTGGCTCTCGCTTGTTTTAAGTCCGCTTGTTAAAATTTTCGAAATAATCACAAAGCCGTTTACAATCGGCGCCTCGCCGTTTATGACTTCGGAAGAAGAGATTGCGCTTTTGACTAAAGTCGGCGCAAGCGAAGGAACAATTGAACCTCAAGAGGCGGAGATGATTCAGCGCGTATTTAAACTCAATGACATAACCGCCGGCGACATGATGACTCCAAAGCCGTTTGTTGAAATGATAGACGGATCAAAAACCCTGCGGGAAACCGCGGATTTTATTAAGAGCGCGAAACATTCCAGATTTCCGGTATATGAGGCAGACACAAATAATATTACCGGCGTTGTTCATCAGAGGGATCTTGTTGGCGGAATCGTTTCCGGAGATTTTGATAAGCGCGTTTCCGAATATGCAAGGGAGGCGGTGATGGTGCCGGAATTGAGATTGGCCGACGATCTTCTGCGGGATTTTCAGGAAAAAAGATCGCATTTGGCGGTTGTCGTCAGCGATTTTGGAAATGTCGTCGGTGTGGTTGGGCTTGAGGATGTATTGGAAGAATTGGTGGGTGAGATTATTGATGAAAAAGATGTTGCGCCGGAGCTTATAAAAAGAGTGTCTAAAAACGAAATTATTGCGCACGGCCAGACAAGAATTTCGCAAGTCAACCACTTTTTTAATACGGAAATCAAATCGCGGAAAACAGTGAACGGATTTCTTTTGGAAAAGTTCGGCAGAATACCGGAAACAGGAGAAAAGTTTGAATCCGGCGGGCTGGTTTTTTACGCGGAAGAAGTCGGTCCGCGGCAGATTGACAGGGCAAAAATTGTAAAAATATAGCATCTATGCTTAAAAAACAAAAAATCGTCGCGGTAAGCGGGGGCTTTGATCCGATTCACATTGGGCATGTTCGGATGTTTCGCGACGCCAAAAAATTTGGCGATAAGCTCGTTGTAATTTTAAACAATGACAACTGGCTTAAACAGAAAAAGAGGCGCGCTTTTATGCCGGAACGTGAAAGAAAGGAAATAATAGAAGCTATTGCCGGAGTTGATAATGTGGTTTTAACTTCTCACCGCAAAAAACCGAGAGACATGAGTGTCTGCGCGGAACTTTTGAAAATCCGTCCGCATGTTTTTGTCAACGGCGGCGACAGAAAACCGAACAATATTCCGGAAGTTGCCGTCTGCAAAAAAATCGGCTGCAAGATGGTTTTCAACGTCGGCCGAGGAGGCAAGGTGCAATCCAGTTCGTGGCTTTTGAACCGCCATATTAAAAATATTTCACGCCAATGAGAGAAATAGAGATATTAGTAAAAGTTTTGAGCAAAAAGAAAGTTTTAGAGAAGAAGTTGCGCAAAGTAAGCAAGTTCGTTGGCGATATTCTAGTCGAAGATATTTATTACTACGACCCGTTGCGCAAAGGTAAGTATTTTAGAAATAGCGGGCAATTTTCTGAATCGTTTCGGATAAGAAAAAAGAGCAACAAGGTTTACATAACTCATAAACACGATATTTTTGACAGGCGCGGCAAATGGCTTTATTCTGATGAGTTAGAAACGGCGATTGGCGATTTTCATACCGCAAAAAAGATTATTGAGGCTTTGGGCATGAAAAAATTGATTGCGCTTAAAATGCTTAAAAAAACCTTCAAGACGCAAAAATACGAAATAGTTTTAGAAAGCGTTCGCAGTCTCGGTTTATTTTTGGAAGTGGAAGCGCTGAGGGTTAAAGCTGGCGAGACTGTTGCGGCGGTCAAAAAACGGATTTGGGGTTTTATTGAAAGCCTCGACGCGAAAACCAGCAAAGAATTGGGCGTAGGCAAGGCCGAATTAGCTTTAATGGCCAAAAATCATCATTGGCAAAAATCGCTGTGAATCTACTCATTCTTACTCAAAAAGTTGATAAGGAAGATGATAATTTGGGGTTTTTTCATCGGTGGCTGGAGAAATTTGCGGAGAAAACGGACAATGTTTTTGTTGTTGCAAATTTTGTCGGTGAGCATAATTTGCCGGCGAATGTTCAGGTTTTTTCTTTAGGTAAAGAAAAAAAAGTCGGCAGAATCGGGCGCTACATCAACTTCTATAAATATCTGCTTTCTACTCTGCCGAAAACCGATGCCGTCTTTGTTCACATGATCCCCGCTTGGGTGATATTGGCGTGGCTGCCGGCTTTTATTTTCAGGAAGAGGCTCTATCTATGGTACACACACAAATCGGTGACGCCCTTGTTGAGAATCGCCGAAAAACTTGTTACAAAAATTTTTACTGCATCTCCGGAAAGCTGCCGCCTAAATTCATCTAAAATAGTTGTAACTGGCCACGGGATTGACATTGAGCATTTTAAGCCCAAAGATTTTTCCAAGAACCAAACGGCGGTTAGGCTTTTAGGCGTTGGGCGGATAACTCCATCCAAAGATTACGAATTTTTGATTGAGACTATTGCAATTTTAATAAAAAAAAGTCGCGGCATAATTCTGGATATAATAGGAGCGCCGATTACGCCCGCTGATCTTGTTTACAAAAAAAATCTGGAAAATTTAATTCAGCAAAAAGGCTTACGACAAAACATAAGTTTTTTGGGCGCAAAAACTTATGATGAGATGCCGGATGTTTATAGCAGCCACGATCTTTTGCTTCACGCCAGTGAAACTGGCAGTATTGATAAAGCTGTTTTAGAAGCGATGGCCTGCGGGCTTCCGGTTGTTACTACGAGCGAGGCGTTCCGCGGTATGCTTGAAGTTGTGCCAAAAGATGCGAATTTGATTGCTGAAAGAATTACGCACTTAAATAGAGATATGTCTTTGCGCAAAATTATAGTAGAGAATCATGACTTGGATAATTTAGTAGAAAAGATAGTAAAAAAATTATGAATAAAATTCCCTGCTCTATCGGCATACTGACACTTAATTCCGGCCGGACGCTCCGGCGTTGTTTGGATTCGGTGAAAGATTTTGCCGAGATTGTAATATGCGACGGCAACTCAACAGACAATACTTTAGATGTCGCGCGCGAGTACGGCGCGAAAATCGTGAAGCAATATGATTCCGACGAACCCAATTTGCGATGCGTGAAAGACAAGGCGAACGTGCGCCAGAGAAATATGGACGCGGCTTCTTACGATTGGTATTTTTTTATGGATTCAGATGATGCGCTTTCCCGCGGAGTTATTGAAGAGATACAAAAAATCACCGCTGATCCGACGCTTCAATTTTTCGTTTACCGCATGCCAACGCGCCTTTTTCTTGACGGCATGGAAATAAAGCATGAAGCAAGCTACCCTTCTTACCAGACAAGACTTATAAATAGAAAAATAAAGCCGTATTTTAAGGGCAAGGTGCACGACAGATTGGTATTTGACGAAGAAAAATATAAAGTCGGCGCGCTTAATAGTTTTTACGATTTTCATTGGCCCAAAGAGCGCGTTCAAAATTATTGGAAGTATCAGAAAATGTATGCAAATTGGGAGGCGGATACCGCCGGCGGAGGACCTTGGGGTGGATTTTTTTATTGGTGCGTTTATAAGAGATTGCGCATTATCGCCGGTTATTTATATAGGATTCCCAAAATGTATCTTCTTTACGGATTTAAAGATTCAATGCCGCCGCGGATTCAACTTTTAACTTTGTGGCAGCATTTTTATATCATGTATTTGCTTATTAAAAAACAAATTTTATATGTGCGCGATAAACGGATTTAATTTTAAGGACGAGGGTTTGATTTTAAAAATGAATCTGGCAACGCGGCACCGCGGTCCTGATGGCGCGGGTATTTTTCTGGATGATAAAATTTCGCTTGGCCACAACCGCTTGAGCATAATTGATTTAAGCGATGCGGCGAAACAGCCGATGGAAAGCGGCGACGAGCGGTTGATCATTGTTTTCAACGGGGAAATTTATAATTTTAAAGAGCTAAAAAAAGAGCTTGCAAATTTTTATAACTTCAAAACCCTAAGTGATACCGAAGTTATTTTGGCCGCTTATAAAAAATGGGGGCCAGAGGCCGTTAAAAAACTAAACGGCATTTTTGCTTTTGCGATTTGGGACAAAGAAAAACGAGAGCTTTTTTTGGCGCGTGATCCCATCGGAGTAAAACCGCTGTATTATTTTTTAGGCCAGAATAAATTCGTTTTCTCTTCCGAGATTAAGGCGATTTTAGAGCACGACGTTCCGCGGATACTGGATCGCGGCGCTTTTAATCATTATTTAAGGGTGTTATATACGCCGGCGCCTCACACGATGTTTGAAGGAATTTATAAATTTCCGGCCGCGCATTACGGGGTTTTATCCGCCAAAGACGGAAGCGGCGAGCTTAAGCTGATGAAGTATTGGGATATTGACAAAGTTGAATATTTTAACGCACCGCTTAAAAAAATAGCCGAGGATTTACGCGGAGAAGTTTTAAAAGCCGTTAAGCGCCAGTTAATTTCCGACCGCCCGATTGGGCTTTATCTTTCGGGCGGGATAGATTCTAGCGCCGTTTTGGACGCGATGCGCGAGGCGCGGAGCAATATTGATACTTTTTCGGTGGGGTTCACGTTGCCGAATAAGAGCGATGAGGAAAAATTTAATCAGGATTTTTATCTGGCGCGCCGCACGGCCAAATATTACGGCACCAATCACCATGAAATTTTGCTTTCCGAAGACGACGCTTCGGAATATTTTGAAAAAACAATTTATCAATTGGACGAACCGATCGCAAATCCTACGGCGATTCCGATGATGAAACTCGCTGAATTTACCAAAAGCAAATGGGTGGACGTTGTTTTGGGCGGTGACGGAGGCGACGAGCTTTTCGGCGGGTATGAAAGATACAGATTAAGCCGCGCATTGAATTATGTTCCCGGGGCGTCTTTAGTTTTACCGGAGGGGGTCCGCAAGTTCGCTCGTTTTATGTTCCAAAAAGATCCGGTTTTGCGGGAAGTTATGAGTGATCAGTTTTTTGACCGCAATATCAGTTATTCATTTTTTACCGAGCACTATTTTAAATCCAATCCGTTTAAAACTTTTGAAGAGCTTTTTATGTCTGTAGATCGCAGAACGTGGTTGGTGGACGAGTCGTTGATGCGGACTGACAAAATGTCTATGTCTTCGGCGGTGGAGGCGAGAGTGCCGCTTTTAGATAAGGATTTGATTGAATTTGCCGCGCGAGTCCCATTGAAGTATAAAGTGGGTTTATTTGATAAAAAAATAATTTTAAAAGAAGCGTTTCGCGGGCGAATTCCGGATTTTCTTTTAAATCAACCCAAACGCGGATGGTTTTCTCCAGGGGCGAAGTGGCTTAGAAACCCGAAAATCCGCGCCGCGGCCGAACACATTCTTTCGCGCGATTATTACAACGAAACCGCACCTATTTTTAATTGGGCAAACATTGATAAAATTTTAAAAGATCACGTTGAGGGCAGGAAGTATAATTTTAATGTTCTGTGGTCTATTTTGTCGTTTCAGGTTTGGGCGAAGATTTATAAGGTAAAAATATGAAAAAACTTATCTACATCGCCAACGCCAGGATTCCCACAGAAAAAGCGCACGGGATACAGATAATGAAAATGTGCGAAAGTTTTGGAGAGTTGCTTGCCCGCCGAAGCTTTGGCGAAGGCGGGGAGGTGGAGTTATTAGTGCCGCGTAGATTAAATCCCATTAAACAAGATCCGTTTGAATACTACGGGGTTCGGAGGAGTTTTAAGATCACAAAGCTTCCGACGTTGGATTTGATTACTTTTGGGTTGGGGAGTTTTGGATTTTTCGCCGAGACAATAACATTTTTAATTTCATCGGCGATTTATCTGCTTTTCAGAAAATACGATATCTTATACACGCGCGAATGGGCTGCAGGATTATTCTTTAAGAATATTGTTTTAGAAATCCATTCGTTACCTACGCGCGAAGCGCCCACCCCAATTTTTTTGCTGCTGCGTATTTGGAAAAAAGCAAAAGCGCTTTTGGTCTTAACCAGTTTTATTAAAAACAAACTCGTTAAATTCGGAGTGCCGGAGAATAAAATCTTAATTTTGCCGGACGCGGTGGATTTGGATCAATTCCAAATTCAAAATTCCAAATTTGAAATTCGCGAAAAGCTTGATTTGCCGCAAGACAAGAAAATTGCTGTTTACACGGGCCAGCTTTTTGAGTGGAAGGGGGCTGGAACATTTATTGAGGCCGCAAGGTTACTGAAGGATATTGATTTTTGTATGGTGGGGGGAAGTATGGTGGGAGAGTTGCCTTATTCTAACCTTCATTTTGTTGGTCAAAAACCGCACTCCGAAATACCGCTTTGGCTTAAAGCCGCGGATGTTTTGGTTTTGCCGAATAAAAAAGGATTCAAAATTTCTGAAGAGTACACTTCGCCGTTGAAACTTTTTGAATACATGGCTTCCGGCCGGCCAATTGTCGCATCCGATTTGCCGTCGCTCCGCGAAATTTTGACCGAAAAAGAAGCGGTGTTTTTCAAACCGAATGATCCGGCGGATTCGGCGCGCGCGATTAAAGAGGTTTTGTCCAATCCGCAGCTTGCTTCCGAAATTTCCCAAAACGCTCTCCAAAAAGTCCAAAATCACACTTGGCAAAACCGTGCAAAACGTGCTATTGACTTTATCACTGGACGGGTGTATAATTAAGGCAGAAAACAGCCAAAAATCTGAAAAAGGAGGTGATTTGATTGAAGAGATATGATGTAGTAGTACCGTTTCCTTGCGGGCTACCAACCGAGTTGACATCAAACATCAAGATTATCACAAGAGCTGTTAAGCGCGGTTCGGAACTAAATATACCTATTTTCGCCGACGGTGATTTGCCAGCAGTATCTTATCAAGGTTGTATTTTATCGGAAAAGGTTTCGGGTCGTTCTACCACTTTGAAACTAATCAAGCTGCGACTAGTCCCGGAAGCTAAAAAAAATCGCTGGAAGAATATTTTGGTTGTAGCTGAGTCGCATCATGCGACTCGTTGCGTAAGGGATTTAAAGAAACTAGGTTTTTGCGCAGAGGCAGATAATTGGCAGGAAAATCTCTGCGATTTGGCTTCCGAAGCATGGTGGACTAGACGTTTGGAGTTTTTGTTGCCGAGGGAAATCATTTTGCGCTTGCTTCCTTGGCGTATATACGAATGGCTCGCGATGAAATAGCTGGTTGAGTGAAATCGCTACCGGCTATTTATTTTATTTCTGTATATACCTTTTCGCACGAAAAGTTCTATGCTACAATGGCATATTATGAAAAAGATTGAGAAAACTTTTAAAGCGCTAGCTAATTATAAAAGATTGGAGATTTTAGCTTTTATTAGTAAAAACAAAAGCGCTTCGGTTGGTGAAATAGCTGAGAAAATAAAGACATCGATTAAATCAACTTCCAAGCATTTACTTACGCTTTATCACGCCGATTTTTTAACAAAAGAACGCGTATATGGTTTAACGCTTTATTCTTTAAACGATAAACTTGGTGATACGGAGAAATCATTGCTAAATGTGTTGCACAAACATTTTTAACGAATTCCATATTTTGCCCCAAACCATATTTAGAACAATTCGCACGAAAAGTTCCACAATATGTGCGTGGGTAGTACCACGCGCTGTTGACTTTTTAAATAAATAGGCGTATAATTAAGCCAGAAATCAGAACATGAAAAAAGGAGACTGTTTATGTTACAGAATATAGGAGCAGGATTGATTGTGGTGTATTTTCTTGTGTGGTGTATTGTTTTTTTGTTTGGAGTATGGGCACTAATCCATATTTTCTTCATAGGACCTTGGGAAGATTTTTGCTGGCGACGGGCAAAACATCAACACGAAGAGTATAACAAGCACAAGTTGTATTGTTGATGGTTGCTGATAAAATTCTCTGTGCTCCTAGCTTAATTTATGCTTGGGGCTTTTATTTTTTCTGAATCTTAGCGCTAGAACCACGTAAAGCGAATCAAAAATGTCGCGGATGGTGCTTTTGGAGGAGCCGGATCGGCGTTCCAAAAATTGGATTGGGATTTCCTTTATTTTTGCGCCCCGGCTTATCATTTCGTAAAGCCAATGGATTTTGTACGCGTAGTATTTTGAGAGCATTTGATTTTCATCAAGCGGCAAATTTTCCGCAAATCCGGCAACGCGTGAAAGTTTGAAACCCGAAGTCGCGTCGTTTACCGGCAAGCCCAGCACTAACTTGGCGGTTAAACCGCCAAGTTGGCTTAGGAGCTTTCTGTAAAGCGCCCATTCCGCTGGGATTGCGCCTCCGGCAATATATCGCGAGCCGATTACATAATCGTGCCCATTATCAAATTCTGCAATAAGGCGCGGAATATCGTTTGGGTCATGCTGGCCGTCACCATCAAATTCTATCACGGCGTCCGCCCCGAGATTTTTTATTGCGTGCTTAAATCCGGAGGCATAAGCGGCCCCGATGCCGCGTTTCTCTTTTTCAACTAACAAATGTATGTTTGAGTGCGATGCTGATTTTGTTTTTACTATATTCGCAGTCCCGTCCGGTGAATTTCCGTCTACCACCAAAATCCCCATTTGATGATTAGGGATTTTTTTGAACACTTTTTCTGACAGCGTATCCAAAAGCTGGCCTATTGATTTACTTTCATTGTAAGTCGGTATAATTACAAAAATTTTCATGGGGTTCATTTTAGTTTATATACTTTTATCTCCGGACCCAACTCTTTTATTTGAAACAAGGCCGCGGGACTCTTTAAAAATTGGCTTTCGGCTATGGACATGGCTGCTTCTCCGGAACCGAAAGTTTTTAAAAGCTCGCTATGCGCCATCACACCCTTAAAATATTGGCTATTTTTGTAATCCGGCTGGATAACGAGGTATTCGTAGTGATTTTGCTTTATATAACTTTCAACGTTTTCGTAGAAGGATTGGTTGCTGGCGTCAAAGAGATTTAGAGTGTGGAAATTAAGATTCCCAAGCTCCGCGTCGGCCCTGTCAACTTTTCTTAAAGATGAAGCGCTAATTTTTTCTTGTTCCGAAACAGCGTCTTTATTTGTGGAAAAACGCGTGAGTCTTGCAAGCACCATAATTTTGGTCCCGGACGGCAAGTTTTCTTCCGCCCATTCGCGTGCCAAAGTTCGCGAATCGTTTTGGATTGCCAGCCAGTCAAGGCGCAGAACGAAAGCCAGCGGAATTAAAAGAACAAGCAGAAATATTTTTTGTGGGACCGGAGAAGGAAGCATTTTTTGGATTTCATAAAATCCGTAACCGGCCAAAATGGCGTAAAACGGCAGAAGCCCCATAAAAAATCTCGGCTCAAATCTGAAAACTAGATAAAAAATTATGCTGTAGGAATAAATAAACGCGGCGAATGTCCAAAAAATGCGGCGGTTATTTTTAAACGTAAAAACTAAACCCAAAATCGCGAACGCAATCAACACAAACTCCGATATTGCTATTGTCTTCGCAAAAAATATCGGGCTTGTTATTGCTCCGAAAATCGTTTTTGTCGCCCCTGCGGTCGTGTCAGCACTAAATCCGAGGCTTGCCGGGTAAAGTATGTAAGGAAGCGCCGCAAGCGCGGCGAACATTGCATAGAGCTTGTAAAAGAATTTTTCTTTGAACGCTGCCAAAACCGGTTTTTTTTCATAAATTAAATACCAAAAAGCAATCAGGGGCGCGAGCAGAAGATTGATTATTGCAAAACCTACACCGATTCCCGCGGAGAAAATTGCCCCAAAATATCTTTGTTTTTCGGACAAATTAGGACGAGAAAGCCAATAGAGCACAAGCGCCGTAAAGAAAAAAACCGAAAGCCAATGGCGGCTTACTATGGAAAGCGCAATGTGAATAAGACTGGTTGAAACAAAAAAAGCAGCCAAGAGCGCGGGGCGGCGATCTTGTAAAACAGTTTCCGTGATTTTATAAATTAAAAAAACAGAAAGAGTTGCTAAAACAACATTAATTGTGCGCGCGATAACGTAAAACCAAGAAAGATCTGTTAAAAGAAACGAAGCAAAAAGAGCGCTCGGGCCGCCGTAAAATAAAAATTTTATTGCGACGAGAGCGGCAAAAAAAGGCAGATATAAATAAGAAAGATATGGCGGGTAGTAAAGAACAGTTTTAAAATCCGCCAGCTGCGAAGCCGGAATCAGAGTTTTTAACTGTAGCATTTTAAGCGCCGCCAAGGTAAACGGCGGCTCATCATCCACAAGCCACAACGGAAGCCCGTAAGAAACGCCAACGATTCGCGCCAGAAAAACGAAAACAAGTATAGCCAACAACCATTTTTTCGCCGACATAATTACATTTACTATATACAACATTTTCGCTATAATCTAGAGCATGAAACTTTCGGTTGTTATTCCAGCATATAACGAAAAAAGCACGATTTTGGAAATTCTACGGCGGATTGATGCTGTGGACTTGGGCGATATAAATAAAGAAATTATTATTGTTGACGACGGTTCCACAGACGGAACCCGCGACGTTTTGCGGGATTTGGAAAAATTAAATAAATATAAAATTTTCTATCAGGAAAACAATCGCGGCAAGGGCGCAGCGTTAAAACGCGGATTCCGCGAAGCGACGGGGGATTTTATCATTATTCAAGATGCGGACTTGGAATACGATCCGCGGGATTTGTCTATAATGTTGGCGCCGATTTTAAACAGCCAGACAAATATTGTTTTTGGTTCAAGGGCCTTGCGCGAAAATAATGTGCCATTTAGCGCGATTTATTTTTACGGAGGGATTCTGTTGTCAAAAATATTCAACATATTATTCAACGCAAAACTTACAGATATAGCTACTTGCTATAAATTATTTCCGCGCAAATTTGTCCCGCAATTGATGCATTTAGCCGCTAACGACTTTGTTTTTGATGTGATAGAAATTACCTACGGCCTTTCTAGGCTCGGAAATATTGTAGAAGTGCCAATATCTTACAAAGCCCGCAGCAAGAAGAGTGGCAAGAAAATGAGCGCTTTACACGGCATTAAATGTTTATTCGCAATGTTAAGGATAAAACTATCATCACATGTTTTTTGATTATCAAATATATAGGCTGTTGGTTGCTTGCGTAAAATCTGTAAAACTTTTTTTTATCTCCAAACAATTCTGGCCGACGAGTCAGTGGTTAGGTTTTTGGTTTACGCATCGAAAAGAAACCATTGTTAATGTGAGCAACATAAAATTATTTATTCGATCAGACAATTTGCAATCGAAGCTCGCCGATTTGTACATGGTCAAGAGCTGTGTGATAGATAAGCAATATGATTACTCACCCGGCGTTTTAAACCAATGTAAAACAATCATTGACATCGGCACGCATATCGGCTCATTTTCTGTTTATGCGGCGCGGCAAGCGGAAGATTCCTCAATTTTTAGCTTCGAACCATCGCCAGAAAACTATTTTCAGCTTAGTAAAAATATTGCGTTAAACGGACTTACAAATGTGCGCCCATTCCAAAAAGCCGTAGCCGCGCATAGCGGAAAAGCGCCTTTTTATTATGATCGGTTTAATAATGCTGCTCATGGTCTTATTCAAAAAACTAAAGATTTTATTGATGTAGATTGTACAACCCTGAAAGAGGTATTTTTAGATTTTAAAATTGAACAATGTGATTTTTTAAAAATAGACTGCGAAGGGGCGGAATACGAAATATTATTTAATACCCCCGCTGAAATACTTAAACGAATAAGGCGCATTGTGCTTGAGTATCATGATCCAATATTTTATGGCGCAAAAAATGTTGAACATACCCCGAAAAATTTGGCGCGCTTCTTAAATGAAACGGGTTTCGAAACTAAAATTTTACCAGAAAATCGCGCTCAAGGCATATTATTGGCCGTGCACAGACAATAAAATGAAATCAAAATTTTCAAAAACAGAGATTCTTCTATTTTGTTTGGCGTTCGGGGTTCGTTTTTTGTACGCGGTTTTTGTGCAATTAAAATTCGGCTCGCACGGGTTTTTGGCTTACTCCGACGCTATGTCTTTTTATCTTCAGGGGGCGGAAAATTTAATCAATCATCATATTTTCAGTTTAGATACAAACCCGCCGTATATGCCCGATGCATACCGCACGCCGCTTTACACGTTTTTTGTGGCGTTTTTTCTTTGGCTTAAATCGCCGTTTTTTTTCATAATTTTGGCGCAGAACATTATGGCAGGTTTCATCAGCGTCTTGATTTATCGCATCGGCTTGTTGCTGAATTTTTCTTACGGCGTGAGTGTTTTCGCTGCGGTTTTAACAAGTCTTGAGCCGGCTTCTGTTTATTGGAACAATCTTTTAATGTCGGATTATCTTTTTGCCTTTTTATTTATTTGGTCGGCTTACGAATTTGTTAATCAACGATATTACTATTTTAGCGTTTTAATTGGTTTGGCCACGCTCGCCAGACCCGTCAGTTTATATTTCTTCCCCGTGTTTTTAGTCGCGATGGTGTGTCGGGAATTTAACTCTGCATCAAAACTTCGTTTGGCGCGCGGTTTCGTTGTTACACTTCTCATATTTTTTACAGCACTTTTCCCGTGGACGCTGCGGAATAAAATCGTTTTTGATACTTGGCAATTATCCTCCGCTTCTTGGTACAATGTTTACACGTTTTTAGCTCAAAGATTCGCGGATAGCCGCGGAATTGCGCTGGCTCAACGTATTATGCCGGAAGGATATCCTAATCCGCAAACCTTTGCTTACGACTTCGCAAACACCGCTTTTTACAAACAGCAATTTTTTAAAATTGCGAAAGAACATCCGCTGGCCTATTTTAAATTTCATTTGTCCTCGGCGTGGCGCTCTATTTGGAATAATCACTATCGATACTTGGTGGATTATGTTATAAAACCAAAATTCCCAACTTTGCTTAGTGGTGTATATGGCGGCCCAATTAGGATGTTTGTAACCACCAGCAGCGTAATCAAATTTATTATATTTGGATTATTTATATTTAGTTACTTTGATAAACGCAGCAGGCCGTGGTTTGGCCTTTTTATTGTGGTTATGGCAATAAATACGCTTACTCTCGGTAGCGCGGCGTATCTCGGCGCCGATGTTAGTCGCTATAACATTCCTCTGTCGCCATTTGTTTTTCTTTTCGCCGGAGCCGGGTTTGTCGCGGTTATAAACAATATTCGTTTTTTTTATGAACGACGTTGAAATATCTATCATTCTTCCGGTTTTTAACGGCGCGGATATTTTGCGGCAATCTTTGGAAAAATTGCGCGTTTGGATTTCGGCGCGCACTTACAGTGTTGAGCTGATTGTTGTAAACGATTGCAGTAGTGATTCGTCTTTGGAAATTTTGGAACAATTCAGAGATAAGCTTGATTATTATAAAATTATAAGTCTGCCTCAAAATCGGGGCAAGGGGTTTGCCGTACGCGCAGGAATGAAATCCGCCAAAGGCGCTTGCGTGGTTTTTACAGACACCGATTTGTCTTACGGAGCGGAGATTTTTGATGAGATGTATAAATTTATGAAGGCGAATCAAAAAATATCTTTGCTGTATGGCTCGCGCGCGCATCCGCAGTCCCAAGGTTATTCCGGGTACACAAAAACCAGAAGACTTTCCAGTTTGCTTTTTTCTAATCTGGTTCGTTTCGCGGTTTTGCCGGATGTGAAAGACACACAGTGCGGAGTAAAAATGTTCAGAAAAAACTTTTCCGAACTGGCTTCGGAAAAGTTGACCGTGGACCGCTTTGCTTTTGATATAGAGCTTTTTGTGATAGCGAGAGCGCACGGTTTAACTTATCAAGATTTTCCCGTTGCGCTAAAACATCGGGAAGAAACAAGCGTGCGTTTGATCAGGGACGCCATCGCCATGTTTAAGGATATTTTTAGGATAAAAATAAATGCACGGCTCGGGCGTTATAAATAACATGAAAAGATATCGCCAAATTTTACTTCTAGGCCTTATTGCGCTTTTTGTCTATCTTGTGTTTTACGGGTTTCCGGACAGCCCGTCTCCGTGGTTTGACGAAGGCATCAATTTGGGCATAGCAAAGTCTTGGGTTAAACACGGCGTTTATAGTTTAGAGATAGCTCCGGGAGAATTTGTCAAAGAACGGTCTTTGCTGATTACTACGAATTATCCTTTGCTTTTGTGGACCGCGCTTTCTTTTAAGATTTTCGGCATCGGTTTGTGGCAGGCCAAAATTGTGATGTTTGCGTTCCTCTTTGTCTTTGCGTTTTTGTTTTATACTCTGGCAAAAAAATATTATGGCGAAAATAACGCGCTGGCAAGTCTGGCGATACTAATTACTTTTTTGCCGTTCTACGGCAACGGTAAAAGCGCCTTGGGAGAAATCCCGGGCCTTACTTACTTTCTGGGCGGACTCTTGCTTTGGGAAAACGAGAAAAAATGGAAAGTTTTTTTGTCTGGCCTGTTGTTCGGTTTGGCCGCGGCTACTAAATCCATTTATTTGATTTTCGTTGTGAGCGTTTTTGCGGGCGAGTTTTTTAGTGGAACTAAGTTCCCACTCGGGAACTTAGTTCCCAAGTTAAAAAGAGTCATGGTTTTGTCGGCGGGTATGGCCATACCGCTTTTGATATGGATCTACACGCTCCTGCCGGACAATTTTACTTTTGATTATTTGGTTAAAACCTGGCAGCTTTATCGCAATCCTTATAATATTGAAAGTGCCGCCCTAACTAATTTCTTGAGGTTTTTTATGGAATCCACTCCAATTCATTTTGCCTTTTTGTTTTTGGCTTCGGCGTGGTTTTTAATATGGAAACCAAAAAACGGCGAAAACATTAAAAAAGTAGAAATTGCGTTGGCAGTTTTTATTTTACTAAATCTGGTTTTTTATTTAAAAACAGCTGGCTGGTACCGCTATTTTTTCCCGGCGCACATTCTGCTTTTCGTGTTGGCGCCGCCCGCGCTGGAGTGTATCGCGGGAAAATTTAAAAATATTTTGATAACCGGTTTGGTGGCGGCGCAACTTGCGGTTTTGGCGGTAAATATTAAGCAGAGTTTGTATTATAATCCCGGGCCGCGCCGGTTTGCCGAGGCTGTAAACCGCGCTGTTCCACGGGGACAAGGTATTTTTGTTTTTGACTTGCCAGAGATCGTTTTTTTGCTAAATCGCGACGATGTTTGGCATTATTTGCACGCCAATCCTCACATTGCTTTCGGTGAGGATTTGCTGAAGACAAATCGGTATCCGGCATACATTATAAGCAATTCTTTGCCGCCCGGGGATAAATATGGTATAAAAATTGATGGCGGCAAATACGTTTTATATGAAAGAACGAAGTAAGATACAAAAATTTAAGGATTTTATCGCACTACCATTGCGTGCCGTTGCGCTTTTTGAAGTGAACAAGTGGGGTCTGACTTCCACGCAAGCGGAGAGGTTTGAATACGCGGCCAAAGAAGTTCGCGGACACTGTTTGGATATAGGGTGCGGCAAATATAATTTGTTTGTTCAAAAATATTTGAACGGCAACGGCGTGGGGGTGGACGTGTTTCCTTACGAAGGTTTGACGGAAAAAAACGTTGTGGCAAGTTTGGAAAATTTTCCCTTTCCCAACCGTTCTTTTGATTCCGTGACTTTTATTGCGAGTTTAAACCATGTCCCAAAAGAATTGCGGGACAAGGAGCTTGCCGAATCCAATCGCTGTTTAAATCCGGGCGGCAACGTGGTTGTGACTATGCCCTGCGCATTCGCCGGCGTATTGATTCATAAAATTGTTGCCGCATACGACAGCGTTTTTAGCACGCATTACGACGTGGATTCGGTTCGCGGCATGCACGAAGACGAAGATTATTATTTGCCGGACGCTGAAATCATAGAAAGGCTTAAGCGCGCAGGATTCCGCGACATAACAAAAAAATATTTTTGGACGCAGTGGGGGATGAATCACGCTTTTATCGGCTGGAAAAAATAAAAAATGCTGGATGCGGCCAAATTAGCCATTGCCATTAAATCTACAGCGTTTCTGTCGGTTTTTGTTTTTATTTTCCTTTATCTTTATTGGCATTATTTTTGGAATAATGCCGAAGCGCGCAATCTTTTAAAAATATTTATGCCGATTTTCGGAATAATTGTTTTCGCTAAATTTTTAATCGGCATGTTTTACAAAGGATATATTCCCGAGCTTTTATTTTTTTATGCAATTCCGTCGCCCAAATTAACGAGCCTGGTTTGGGCGCTTATAACCCTGGTCGCGTTTTTTGCGTTTTTATATTTTCGCAAAAAGATTGAAGCATTTTCGCCTCATAAATTTTTGGCAAGTTTGGTTTTGATCTTTTTTATTTTTTCCGTAGGCGTAGCCGGCATCCGCGAAGGTGCAAAAAGCATAGCCGACCCGTTCACGCGGACATTTTGGGAATATAGCGGCAATATGAGCGCGGTGCGCACTGTTCAAGATTTTTTGCATAATTATATTGAGCTTCTTCCGCAGCTGGCAAAACACAGCGTAACTCACCCGCCTGGATATACGCTTGTTTTATATTTTGCGCACAAATATTTAGGCGCAGATTTTTTTGGCATGGCTTTGTGGGTTGTATTTCTAACCGGACTTATTTTGTGGCCGCTATATTATTTGTGGAGATCTTTTTTGGAAGAAATAGAAACGAAAAGGGCTCTTGAAATTTTTATATTTGTGCCGAGCGCCGTAATGATGACAGCAACCTCTATGGACGGCGTGTTTATGTTTTTGGCATGGTGCGCTATAGCTTTATGTTTCATCGGCTGGCGAAAAAACATTTGGCTAGCGGGATTTGGCGGGATTGCGGTCGCCGCGGCGCTTTTTACCAACTTTCTGTTTTTGCTTTTAGCGCCATTTTTTCTTTTCTTGGTCTGGTTTTTTTTAGTCAGGGCGGATGGAAATCGAAAGTTGGTTGCAACGAGAATCATGATTTCATTGGCGGCTTTTCTTTTATTTTTCTTAGTAATATGGTATTGGTCCGGCTATTCTATCGTTGAGAATTTTTTTATAGCGCGCGGGTATGGCCAAGAAGCGGTAGGAAGCAATTTTGAGTCTGTTGGAATGTATTTTATTTATGTTTTAATGAATATTGTGAACTTTTTGATTTATTTGGGGCTGCCTTCATTGCTCATTTTCTTTAAAGGGTTGCCGGCAACATTTAAAGAAAGCAACCTGCTTTTTAAAGGCGGAGTGTGGATTTTGCTGTTTTTTCTTGTGATCGGGATTTTTCAGGCAAACGTGGAAAGGTTGTGGCTTTTTATATTGCCGTTTTTTGTGGTTTTTAAAAATAAATTGCTTAAAGAAGAACATCAGCGTTTATTTAATCCCCATCTTGCCCTGACGTTTTTTCAGATTGTAGTTACGCAAGCGATGTTTTACACGTTTTTTTAATACGATGGAGAACAAATGGCCAAAACATCTTCCGGAGCTGACTGCGCAGCAAACCGAAATTAAGCGGGACTTTATGAAATATTGGCATGAGGTTTTGCCGAAGCGTTATGGCCTAATTGAGCGATTTAATCACGGTTATCCATTGCGTGGCGCAAAACCCGGCGGAAAAGTTTTGGAAATAGGCGCTGGATTGGGCGAGCACATTGCTTATGAAAATTTGACAGATACGGAATATTACGCAGTGGAATTGCTGCCGGACATGGCCGAAGTGATTAAGCGGCGGTTTCCCGGGGTCACCGTTATCGTCGGAGACTGCCAAAAGCGGCTTAATTTTCCAGATCAATATTTTGATAGAGTTGTGGCTATCCATGTGCTGGAACATTTACCAAACTTGCCCGCCGCTCTAAATGAAATCAGCCGTCTGCTTAAACCGACCGGCGAATTTCGTGCGGTGATTCCTTGCGAAGGCGGATTGACATACGCTCTTGCGAGGCGGATTAGCGCGCGGCGTATTTTTGAAAAGCGCTACCGTCAAAGTTATGATTGGTGCATTAAAAGCGAGCACATTAATATGGCCGTTGAAGTTTTGGAAGAGCTTCCGCACCGCTTCCGTGTTGTTAAAAGGTCGTTTTTTCCTTTGTTTGTCCCTTCAATTCAAATCAACTTAGTTATCGGCCTTACTTTAAAACCGCTTCAATGAAAAAATATAAAATAGGCGTAGTCGGTTTGTGGCACTTGGGAGAAGTTTATAGTGCCTGCCTTGCCGATTTGGGGCACAACGTGATTGGTTTTGATGAAAATCGCGGAACCGTTTCTAATCTGAATAAATACATTCTGCCGCTTGCCGAACCGGAATTGGCAAAAATTATCAAGAAAAATATAGAAAACGGGCGGTTGTCTTTCAGCAACGAATTTAAACAATTAAAAACACGCGATATAGTATGGCTGGCTTTTGATACGCCGGTTGACGACCGGGACAATGTTGATTTGGGCCCGATTCGGGTTTTTTTCAGAAAGAATGTGGGATTTTTTAAAAATAACGCGTTGATTATTATTTCCAGCCAGGTGCCGGTTGGGACTTGCGCGGAGATTGAAAAATTTTTGGCAAAACTTCGCCGCGGATTTAAATTTGATTTGGCTTACGCTCCGGAAAATTTACAATTAGGCAGGGCGATTAAAAGTTTTTTTGAACCTGACCGGATAGTCATCGGGGCGCCAAGCGGGCGTGTTATTAAAAAAATAGAAAACATTTTTTCCGGCATCAAAACAACTTTTCTGCCAATGAGCACGGCTTCGGCGGAGATGAGCAAGCATGCACTAAACGCCTTTCTGGCAACTTCCATAGGTTTTATTGACGATATTTCTGATTTGGCCGCGGCTTACGGCGCGGATGCGGTTGATATTACCAAATCGCTCCGCTCCGATAAAAGAATCGGGCCGCGCGCGTATCTCAACGCCGGAATTGGTTTTTCGGGAGGAACACTGGCTCGAGATTTAAAAATTCTTATTAAAAAAAGCCGCGAGGCCGGGATAAAAATCCCTCTGATATCAACGGTTTTTCGTAGGAATAATCTTAGGCGCAATTTAGTGGTTGCGTATTTAAAAAAATACCTTGGGCCATTGCGCAACAAAAAAATTGCAATACTCGGTCTTACATATAAGCCGGGGACTCCGACTTTGCGCCGCGCCATGTCTTTGGAAATTATTAAAAAATTAAAAAAAGAAGGCGCAATAATATCAACGCATGACCCTATTGCTAATCCGTCGGAGGCGGAGCTCTTAACGGGGTTTAAATTTTATAAAGATCCGTATATGGCTTTTAAAAATTCTTGCGCTGCGGTTTTTGTTAACAACTCTCCGGAATTTAAAAAAATAAACTTAAAAAAAATGAAGTCGCTCATGAAAAAGCCCTTCATGTTTTTTGACACCGGAAACTATTTTTATGAGAGAGAAAAAGAAATCAAAAAACGCGGATTTTTATATATCGGCGTAGGCAGATAAAAAAATCGCGGATTTTATGCCGCGACTTTCGGTTTTTCATCACCGTACGCATCGGTGATCACCTTGAAGATTCCTAATTGTTCCCTCGCCCAATTGCGCGCCATCGCTTTAGAGCGGCGCAAGGTTTCGCGGCGCTGGCCGTACGTTTTCGGATCTGCTTCCGCAAGCACTTGCTCGCTCACAAAGAACCGCGCGTCTAAGCGCCGAAATTTATGTTTCGCGAGATGTCGTTGGGCCATCACCAACGTCCGTGGCATATGAAGGTCAATCGTGACTATGGCAACCGCATCAATTTTTTCTTTTACCGCAAGCTCAAAAATGTTTTGAAGCTCGCGGTTGGTATTTGACGGACCCGGCATAGACATTTCTTTTGTCCATACCCTGATGAGCGCATTCGGACAATATTTCAGAAAGAGATCGCTCACTATCATAGATTCGCTTGGTGCGTCAATTGATTTGAGATAGTCCGATCGGTCGCCGTAGGCGCAGACAACGATATCTCCAAACCCTCTTTTGTGCAGCTGGATTCCTGCTAATAGATTAAGTTCCCCGCCACCAATTAAACAATGCGGATTTTCGTCGTCTGCGGGAACACGGTCGGTTAGATGTGCGCTATTCTCCGCACATATCTCGAGATCCTCGGTTACTGTCCAAGAACCATCGGGCAAGCGCTGAATTCCTCGTCCTAGAATCGCCAAAAGACTATTCACGAAACATCTCCTTTACCAAGTTGCGGAGACAGTATCAGGGTTGACTCGTTGCCAACCATTTTTGGGAAGAAGATCCCACACCTTTTTTACAAGCAAGGGAACTCCGGCGACAAAACCCAGACGCCCTTTTGGTTCAAAGCAAAACGCTTCGTAGTCAAAAGTTTCCACAGGAATAATTGCCCCGCCATCTTTGATGCGGAAAAATTGAAATACGTTTCCACTTTCAACAACTGCAGAGTACGCAGCCGCCCAGTCCCACGCTTTTTGCGGGGACTGAATCACGACTTGAGATTTTCCAATAGCAACATTGGCTAAGCCAAGTATGCCGGATCCCGTTGAATATACTGCACGCACGTTGCATGCAATCTCCGGCATGATAGACATCACTGCGCGATAGAGAAACGTATCAACTCCTACTCGGACGACGCTTTTTTTGGAAGAAATATCAAGATCCACAATAATGAGTCGTGGTTCTTGATCCCATTCAGCGCACCATACGCCATAGCCTTTCGCGGCAAGAATAAACAAGCCGTTGTTGTTGGCCGGAGCATAGATTGCACTAACGCGCGGGATGCCATCTGCAATCAATCCGCCTCCAACGCACCAATTGGCGCTATCCTCTGCATAATTGACAGTTGAATCTATTGGATCTATCACACCAAATATTCCTTTTCCGAGTATTCCTTTCGGATCGTGTTCGGAAAGCAGAGCGGGATGCGCGCTTTCTTCTTCGGACAGAATTTTAATTCCGGAAATTGAATTGGCGAGGTGCTTCACTATGATGTCGCGAGCAAGCTCGTCGCCTTTGGTGATAAGCGAACGGTGCCCTTGGCCTGCGGCAATTTCCGCGTGGCGCGGCATGGTTTTAATTGCCTCACCTGCTTTATAAACGGCTCTTACAAGCGCTAACGCCTCCGGCGATATCCACTTTGCAACAGCGAACAATACTGAATGCATTTGTATTCTCCTTTCTAGTTGAGCGATACAGATGTATACGCTAAGCCGATTATGCCGATCACAATTATTAGCGTGAAAAATATTTTAGGAATTGTTACGGCATCGGCATAGAATATTGGACCGCCGACAGCGCTTGCCGCGATAACAAGAGCCGGAATCATCGTCATGTAAATTGACACTTGGCTACCAGCCATGGTTTGTAATTTTGGAAACAGAAGATGGCCAGCGAAGTTGAAAAGCCCGGCTACAATCAGAATTCTGCCTCCGGATGAGTTGAGAACGCCGCCGGACATTTTGCCTAGCAGAAATGGCAAGAAACCAATTGCAGTTACTGCGTTTACTAAAAACCCTCTCACAAGCGGGTCTTTGATATCGCTCGCTTGCGCAACAAGAGGCCAGCCGCCCCAGAAGGCAAGGCCTATTACGAGAACGAGTCCCAAAGAGATTGTGTCCATATTTTACCGCCTTCTTTTTAAAGAATTACTGTTTATACTTATAGCATAACTCTTAAAAAATTGCAATAGCTTGATTTTGTTAGAAAATATAATAACATAACATTATGATTTCAATCGTCATTCCGGTCTATAACGAAGAAAAAAATGTCGCTATTTTGCACGGTAAAATAGTTGATGTGATGCGAAAACTTAACGAACCTTACGAAGTTATCTTTGTAGAAGATGGGTCTACCGATGAGACGCTGAAAATTTTAAAATCCTTAAGGGAAATAAAAATAATTATTTTGGCGATGCCGTTAGGACAGACCGCCGCGCTGGACGCCGGAATACATGAAACCCGAGGAGACATAATTATCACAATGGACGGCGACTTGCAAAACGACCCTGCGGACATTCCTAAACTCGTCGCAAAAATCAGGGAAGGATACGATGTTGTGTCTGGCTGGAGGACCGATCGGCATGATTCTTCCGGGAGGCGCGTGCTTTCGCGGCTTGCCAATTGGCTTACTGCCAAGATGACCGGCCTTTATCTTCACGATTCAGCTTGCGCTCTTAAAGCTTACCGGCGCGAGGTTCTGGCGCCGATTCATTTGTACGGAGAGATGCACGTGTTTTTGCCGGCATATCTTTATATGAAAGGAGCCAAAGTCGCGGAAATTCCGGTTTTGCATCATGCAAGAGAATTTGGCATTTCTAAACATTATTTTATGAAAGCGGTGAAAGACATCTTTGATTTGCTTACAATTAAATTCATGGCCAGTTTAACCGGTCGGCCTCTGATATTTTTTGGCGGCGCCGGAATTGTATCTGTTTTATTGGGCATTGTGGTCGGCGCTACTGCAATTTATCTTAAACTGGCGGGGCTTCGTAATTTCGGGCAAACCCCCTTGCCGATTCTCGCGATCTTTTTTATTCTTTCCGGAATTTTATTTTTTATGATCGGCTTTTTGGCCGAGCTGATGTTGAGAATTTATTTTGAGACCACCAGAAAAACTCCTTATACCATTAAGGAGCGAATTGAAACTCCAAAGTAGTTAATTAATTTATGATTTTAACCAGAACGCCATTTCGTCTGCCTCTTGGCGGAGGCTCAACTGATTTGCCGGCTTATTATGAAAAGCACGGCGGTTTTATTTTCGCCGCGGCAGTAAATTTATACATGTACATAAACATCAACCGCCCTCCGGTTGATGAGTTGATAAGATTGAAGTACCGCGAGAGCGAGGAAGTTGAGAAACTGGATGACTTGAAACATAAGATGGCGAAAGCCGCTCTCAAACGCACCGGTATTGATAAAATGATAGAGGTTTCTTCAAACGCTGATGTCCCTGACGGCACAGGCATGGGCAGCTCCGCTAGTTATATGGTCGGCTTGTTAAATGCCCTGCACATCTTAAAAGGAGAAAATATTTCAAAGCAACAATTGGCCGAAGAAGCCTTTGATATTGCAACCTCTGATTTGGGGCTCCCGGACGGCAAACAGGATTTTTATTTGGCTTCTTTTGGGAATTTTTGCGTTTTGGATATTGCTCCTTCGGGCGCGGTTGCGGTTTCTAACGCGAACATACCAAAAGCTGTTCAGGATGATTTTGAGAGGCGCACGCTTCTTTTTTATACCGGCGTGCGCCGCTCAAGCGAGGATATTTTACGCGAGCAGCAAATGAGTGTTCGCCAAAACCAAAACGATGCCGTTGAACTGAAGCATCAAACAAAAAGAATCGGACAAAATATTTTAGGTGTCTTTGAAAACGGGCGTTTGGACGATTTTGGATATTTGATGGATGAACACTGGAAGCTTAAAAGAAAAATGTCATCTAAAATGAGCAATAATCTTTTTGACGAAATTTATGAAGAAGCCAAAAAGAACGGAGCTTTTGGGGGCAAAATTTTGGGCGCCGGCGGAGGCGGTTTCTTTTTGGTTTATTGCCGCGAGGGAACGCAGGACGCCGTGCGCGGAGTATTTTCAAAACATAAAATGAAAGAAGTGCCTTTTACGGTGGATTCGGCGGGCGCGCAGGTTTTATTAAATAAGCCGCGCACGCACACGATATGAAAAATACCGACTGCGAGCTTTGTGCGTTTGAAAATCCTAAGCCGACAGCGACTGCCGTTGTTATTCGCGAACAGAAACTTTTGGTGGCGAAACGGAACGAAGAACCATTTAAGGGCAAATGGGATTTTATAGGCGGGTATCTTCAACAAGGTGAAACACCGGAGGAGGCTTTGCAGAGAGAAATCAAAGAGGAGCTGGGTGTGGATTCGCGCTTCACATACCTTGGCGCGTTCGCGGGCACTGCCAGTTATAAAAAATATGGCTTTCCTGTTTTATCTTTTGCGTATCTGGCGGAGCTGGCCGGTGATATTAAACTGAACCTTGAAGAGAATGCTGAAATTGCGTTTGTGCCCATATTTGAGCTTAAAACCGTTGCTTTTGATTCAAACCAAAAGATACTTGAATTTATAAAGAAGAAATTTACTTACAACTTGGATGAAATCCGGAAGCTTGTGGCACAGCTGGATCCTGCCGCCGTTGTGAACGAGCAATCGCTTTATAGGGCGATTGTGGAAGGCTATATCAGCAAAATAGAAGAAAATGGCGAACTTATCGGTATTGGCTGGATTTTTCCTCGCCAGACAAAGTTGCGCCACCAAGCTGTCGTGGAAGATATGATTGTTGACGAACGACATCGCGGTAAGGGACTGGGCGAGAAAATTTTGCTTGATCTAATAAGATGGGCAAAAAACAATGGTGTGGAGGTAGTTGAGCTAACAACCAACCCCAAAAGACTCGCGGCAAACGCTCTTTATCAAAAAGTCGGTTTTAAACTTCATGAGACTAACCATTATTTATTAAACTTGGCGCGGTGAGTAATAATAAAAATAAACTTGATGATTTTAAAAAATAAAAAAGCGTTAATCACGGGAGGCAGTGGCGTGATAGGTAAAACCATCGCCGAGTTTTTTGAGCGGGAAGGATGCGATGTTATAACGGCCAGCAGGTCTGGCGCTTATCCGGTAGACGTTACCAATCAAGAAAGCGTAAAAGGTCTTATGGGCTTGGTTGAAAAAAAATTCGGCGCGTTGGATATTTTGGTAACGGCTGCAGGCATTTATGGCGAGATTGGTTCTCTGGAAAAGTGCGATGCGGAGAAATGGCTTGATGCTATAAAAGTGAATTTGTACGGCACGATGCTTTCCATTAAATACGCCCTGCCTTTGCTTAAAAAGGGCGGGAAGGGGAAAATTATAGCTTTTGCGGGAGGAGGAGATGGACCCTTGCCGAATTTTACTTCTTACGCAAGCTCCAAGGGCGGCGTTTTGCGTTTGGTGGAGTCGCTTGCGGAAGAGCTTTTGCCTTACGGCATAGAAATCAACGCTATCTCGCCCGGACTGGTTAATTCTGGGATTACGCGGGATCTTATTAAAGCCGGGCCGGAGCACGCCGGAAAAGAAAAATACGAGGCGGCTTTAAAGGAGGCGTCAGGAGAATCAAAGACAACTTCTCCGGAAAAAGCGGCGGAGCTGGCCGTTTTTTTGGCATCGGAAAAATCAAACGGCATTACCGGAAAAAATATAAGCGCAGTATGGGACAAGTGGCGGGAATTTCCGGATCATTTGCATGATATAAAAAAGTCGGATATTTATAATTATCGCCGTATTCGGCCGGAAGACCGCGGTTATGATTGGTAAGAAAAAATATAATTTCGGTTTAATCGGCGCGGGACGCATGGGCAGCCGCTGGGCAAGCGCGTTAAAAATGTGCGGGGCAGCGTCTTTGCGGGCCATTGCCGACCAAAATTTTCTCGGTGCAAAGGAATTGGCCAGCAAGTTTAAAAATTGCGAAGCATTTTCGGAGCCGCGGCAACTGTTAAAAATGAAAGATATTTATGCGGTAGTTATCGCAGTTCCGCATAAATTTTTAGCGCCGCTTTCAATAGAGGCGCTGAAAGCCGGAAAACATGTCCTTTGTGAAAAACCAGCCGGCGTAAACTCCGGGGAGTTGGCCGAAGCAGTAAAGGCTGCCGGAAAGCGCCATCTGTCTTATATGGTTGGTTTTAATCATCGCTTCCATCCGAGCTATCTTTTGGCGGACAAATTGATTAAAGCTAAAAAAATCGGCGACATCTTATTTATAAGGGCCAGGTACGGGTTCGGCGGACGTTTGGGTTATGAAAAAGAATGGCGGCAAAATAAAAATGTCAGTGGCGGGGGAGAGCTTTTGGATCAGGGTGTTCATATGATAGATCTTTGCCGGATGTTTTTGGGGAACTTCCGGGATATTTGCGGATTTGCCGAAAATCTTTACTGGAATTCATCGGTGGATGACAACGCTTTTTTAATTCTTAAAAACAAAAGAAATCAAACGGCTTCAATTCATGTAAGCTGGACAAATTGGGATCCTGTTCATAATTTTGAGATTTACGGGACGCTAGGTTATATTCGGATAGAAGGATTAGGCAATGTGCCATATGGATATGGGAAAGAAAAACTGACCCTCGGTCTAAGAAGCAAAAATTATTTTGACGCGCCGAAAGAAAAAGAATTTTTTTGCGGCGCGGACAAAAACCAATCTTTGGCGAAAGAATTGCAAGAGTTTATATCAGCGATTCGCGAGAAGAGGACGCCGCGGCCTTCGGGAGAGGACGGATATCAGGCTTTAAAAATAGTGGAAAGGATTTATAAAAAATAATTTATGAAGTAAAAATGATATACTAACTTTATGACTGTAATATTAGCTGAGCCGACACACCAATATGTATTAAAAAGAGGGTACCGAAAGCCGATTGTTCTTGAGCTGTGTGCTGGTGGGGGCGGTCAGGCATTGGGTCTTGAACTGGCTGGTTTCGAACCTATTGCTGTTGTAGAAATTGATCCACGATTTTGCGAAACATTGCGATTCAACCGACCTTATTGGAATGTAATCAAACAAGATATTAAAACGCTCTCAGGCGGGGACTTTGCGGGAGTTGACCTTATCGCTGGCGGTGTTCCTTGCCCTCCCTTTTCTTTTGCAGGTAAACAGTTAGGAGAAAAAGACGAGCGTGACTTATTCCCGACAGCTCTTAGGATAATTGATGAAGCGCGACCGCGAGCCGTTCTCTTGGAAAATGTACCAGGCTTTATGTCTGCAAAGTTTGTTGAGTACAGAAATAAATTACAATCTCGGCTTGAAAAAATGGGTTATAAAATTTTTATGACCATACTCAATGCTTCAGATTTTGGAGTACCGCAACTCAGACCACGTTTTGTTTTAGTTGGTCTTCAAAAAAAGTATGCTGAAAACTTTAGTTGGCCTGAAAAAAAGATAGGCAAAAAAACAGTTGGCGAAACCCTAAAAGATCTTATGGTTAAAAACGGATGGAAACATGCCGAGTCATGGGCCGAGAAAGCTGCTGACATTGGCCCCACAATTGTCGGTGGCTCTGTAAAACACGGAGGCCCCGACCTTGGTCCAACACGGACACGAGCACAATGGCTTAAATTATCCGTTAACGGTATCGGCATTGCTGATGAGGCTCCCTCTGCCAAGGAATCCAAAAATCATATACCTAAAATTACTGTTAAAATGGCCGCCCGCATACAAGGATTTCCAGATTGGTGGCACTTTGTTGGCCCAAAAACGACTGCGTATAAGCAAATCGGCAACGCATTCCCGCCCCCGGTTGCTCATGCGGTTGGCCTCGCTATTAAAAAAGCGTTAGAATCCTAAAATGACTACATTTAAAAAAAGTTCAAAACAAAAAATACTAAATTTTCTTTTGACTAATGTGGGCGACATCGTTGATTCAAGGCAATTACAGAAAGCTTCTGGTTGGGCGGCAGAGTGGGCACGTCGCGTGCGTGAGCTTAGAGATGAGGATGGTTATCAGATCATCTCACACAAAGACAAAGCTGATTTAAAACCCGGACAATATATTTTGTTAACAGAAAAAAGAAAACCAGCTTTTGCCAGAGGCATATCTAAAGAAACGAGAGCCTTTGTTTTAGACAGAAATGGTTTTACGTGCCAGAGTTGCGGAATGGCTGCCTCTGATATTGACCCATTTCATCCCGATAGAAAAATACGCCTTACTATTGGGCATATCATAGATAAATCAAAAGGCGGCTCAGATGAACCGAGCAATCTCAAAGCCATTTGTTCCAACTGTAACGAGGGCTTGCAAAATACCGCACTACCGAAACCCGACCAGATCCATTTATTGTCACAAATCCGTCGTGCTACAGTTGACGACCAGCTTCTCGTGCTTGGTTGGCTGGAGGAAAAATTTAAGAAGCTAAAAGATAAGTAGTTGCAGAAACGTTTTATCAAGATTATGAATCAGAAAAAAGTTTTAGTTACCGGCATCGCCGGTTTTATAGGGAGCAATCTTGCCGACAGGCTTATTGCCGCAGGCCATAAGGTAATCGGGATAGATAATTTGTCGTACGGTCTAAAAGAACAAATTGCGCCGGAAGCGGAATTTCATAAACTGGATATCCGTTCCAAAGATATTTATCCGGTATTTGAGGGCGTAGATACGGTTTTTCATATGGCGGCTAAAAATTGCCTTTCAGACTGCCAAAGAGATCCGGTGGACACAGCGGACATCAACGTCGTCGGCACGGTGAACGTTTTAGAAGCCGCGAAGAGGGCTAATGTAAGAAAAATTATCTACGCGGAAAGTTCGGATGTTTATAGCGGCTTAAAAACCTTCCCGACAACAGAAGAAAAAATGCAGCCGGAAACTTTTTATGCGGATTCTAAAGCCGCCGGCCATTTTTTTGCGCAAAGTTACGTAAAATACCACAAGATGAATATTGCTGGTCTGCGGTATTTTAATGTCTATGGCCCACGGCAAGACTGGCGAAGAACCGACCGACCAATCGTGAGCGAATTTATTATCCAGCTTTTGCGAGGAGAGAAGCCGATTTTATACGGCGAAGGAGAGCGCAGCAAAGATTATATTTACGTGGACAATATTAACGATTTTCATCTTTTAGCGATGGAAAATAGTTTTACAAACGGCCAAGTGTATAATTTGGGCAGCGGTATCGCCACCAGTTTTAAGGAACTTTTGGATGCGACACAAAAGCTGTTGGGCACGAAGGTGGAGCCGGAACTGCGCCCCTCATTGAGTTTCGGCGTAGAAAGGACGGAGGCCGATATTTCCAAGGCGAGGGCTTTGGGTTGGAAACCGAAAACTAGTTTGGAGGAAGGGCTGAAAAAGAGCGTAGATTACATTAAAAAATACGTTATTCCAAAATTATGAAAGCTGTAATTATAGCAGGAGGGTTGAGCACTCGTTTGCGGCCTTTGACAAATGACACACCCAAGCCTTTGATAGAAGTTGCCGGTAAAAATATTTTAGAGCGCACACTGCAGCAGTTAAAAAGAGCCGGAATAAGGGATGTTATTTTAAACACGCATTACTTGGCGGATAAAATTTCAGATTATTTTGGTAACGGGTCCCGGTTCGGCCTTAAGGTTGAATATTTTTATGAAAAAGACCTGGTTGGTATCGCAGGGGCCGTAAAGAGGCTGGAAGGAAAATTAAAAGAACCGTTTTTGGTGGTTTACGGCGACAATGTTTTTAATATGGATTTCGGGAAAATTTTAAGCGCTTCGCCGGATCCTCGCAGTCCGGCCTTGATTGCGTTATTTGACAGGAAAATTAATCCGAACAGCGGAGCCGCAGGGGGCGTTGTAGAGATTGACTATAGCGGTTTCGTAAAAGATTTTTGGGAGGGCGCGTCTCGGCCTGACATTAATTTTGTTAATGCGGGCGTATATATTTTAAAACCGGATATTTTTAAATATATTCCAGCTGGCGCTTTTTATGATTTTGGAAAACATGTTTTTCCCGATTTGCTCCAAAAAGGCATTCCGATTCAAACCCACATTCTTTCTCCGACAGAGGCTGTTTTCGGAGCAGACACTTTGGAATACTTAGAAAGGACAAGAGAATACTTTGAGGAGCTTCGGGAGTTATAAAAATATGCTTCACCGCGAATATATAGAGAACTATTTGAGTGAGGTAGCCGAGATTACCCGCCGGATTGACCGAGAGGCAGTTTCTTGCGCCGTTGATATTTTAAAGGGCGTGAGGGAAAAGAAAGGCCGGCTTTTTATTTTGGGGGTTGGCGGATCTGCGGCCAACGCCTCGCATGCCGTGAATGATTTTCGGAAAATCGCCCATATCCAGTCTTATTCTCCAACCGACAACGTTGCCGAGCTCACCGCCCGCGTTAACGACGACGGCTGGGATTCGGTTTTTGTGAAGTGGCTGGAGCATAACCATTTAAATCCAAATGACGCGGTGATGGTGTTTTCCGTCGGCGGCGGAAACGCGGAAAAAAATATCAGCGCTAATATTGTTCACGCGTTAATTCACGCTAAAGATCGCGGCGCCAAGATAATAGGCATAGTGAGCCGCGACGGCGGGTACACCGCCAAAGTGGCGGACGCCTGTGTTTTGGTGCCGGTGGTAAACCCGGAAAACGTAACGGCGCACGCCGAATCGTGGCAAGCTGTGCTTTGGCACGCGATAGTTTTTCATCCGGAATTAAAAATGACCGAAGGAAAATGGGAAGGAATCCAAAAACCGAAACTGGTTTAAGGCGCGCAGTATTTTTGGACAGAGACGGAGTGATAAATGACACAGTGGATCGAGGCGAAAATGTTTTTGTCCAAGACAAGAAGGTGCGCTGGACTGCTCCGTGGAGGCACGACGAGTTTCATTGTAAAGATGGTGTTGCTGTGGCCTTGGAAGAATTCGGCAAGCTTGGTTTTTTAAAAATTTTGGTGACCAATCAGCCGGACGTAGTTTACGGGAATATGTCTCAATTAGAATATGATAAAATAATGGCTGATATTAAAGAACTGTCGCTGGATGATATTTTTGTTTGTATGCATGGGCGAGACGACGGGTGCGAATGCAAAAAACCGAAGCCCGGAATGCTGATTTCGGCCGCGCAAAAATGGGGGATTGATTTAAAAAAATCTTTTATGGTCGGAGACTCGGAAAGCGATATAAAAGCCAGCCAAGCGGCCGGATGCAAAACAATTTTAATAGATTGCGCGCAAAATAAAAATTTAAAAGCCGATGCGCGCGTGACAAATTTATCAGAAGCAGTAAGATATATTCATGAAAATATTTATTGATAGCGCAAATTTAACGGACATTGAAGAAGCCCTAAAGCGAGGTTTCGCCGAGGGCATAACCACCAATCCTTCGCTTTTGGCCAAGGAACCGAAAGGTTCGTTTGAATCTCATATCGGAGCAATAATAGATTTAATCAATAAATACAAACCCGGCATTCATTTGAGCGTGGAAGTTTTTTCCAGAGACAAAGAAATTATTTTAAAACAAGCCAGAGAGTTTATTAGGGAGTTCGGTTATCCGCAAATAAGCATTAAAGTTCAAGTGGGCTGGGGAGAATTGGAAACAATCAAAAAATTGAGCGAAATGGGAATCTCTGTAAACTGTACCGCTTGCATGAGCGTGACCCAGGCGGTTATGGCGGCGCGCGCTGGCGCAAAATACGTCAGTCTTTTTTGGGGCCGCATAAGAGACGGCGGAACAGATGCTGCCATGTTAAAGGAACGCGAGGAAACTAAAGCCAAAAAAGCTCTTGACGACGCAGATTTTGATCCTATTAGGGTTGTAAGCGCTACGCGCCGGATTTTTGACGAGAGCAAAATCAATTCAGAAATCATCGCAGGCAGTATGCGGAGCGTCGTAGACGTTCGGGATGCTCGTTTGGCGGGCGCGCATATTGTGACTGTTCCGCCGAAGTTTTTCCCGGACATGATTTCCCATTTCAAAACCGACCAAGTCGTCAATCAATTTTTGACCGATTTTGAAAAATGGTTGAGTTAAAAATAATTAAAAAATAAAAAACTGAGGTCATGCGACCGACTCTGGGCTTTCGAGAACTGGGAGTTTATCGCGCGGTGGCCAAGGATACCTCTTGCTTCAACTTGTTCCATAGGTTGCCTCCGTTTATTCTAAAAACAGCTTAGCATAAGAGGCCTATTTTTGTCAATAGCTTGTAAAATAGTCAAAATTATTTTACTATAAATGCGACATGAGTAAGGCTGTTAAAGAGATAAAAGATAAATTATCAGCTGTGTTTGAAGCCGAACCGGCTGTCGGCCTCGTTTACCTTTTCGGCTCCCAAGCAAGCGGTAAAACTGGGCCGATGAGCGATTACGATTTTGGAATTTACTTTACGGAAAAAAGTCCCATAAAAAGAGGACAGATGGTTTTCTATTTTTCTTCGGAAATTTCAAAAATGCTCGCAACAAATAAGGTTGATGTCCATAGCATGAATGACATTGAATCGCCAGAGCTTAAATATCAAATTATTTCTAGCGGCAAGATAATTTTTGAGCGCGAACCAAACAGGTTGCTTTTAGAGCCTAGAGTGTTTAATGAATATTTTGATTTTATCTATCTGCTTAAAAAATATAATTTAACACGGGCAAAATGAGCAATCTCCAAATTATAGAAAATCAAATAAGTTATATTATCAAGCATCTAGAAGTTGCCGAAAGCTACAAAACGTATTCTTTAAAAGATTTGGAAACTAATCTAATGATTAGGAGCGCGGTTGAACGTGAGCTTTATATCGTTGCTCAAGCAGTTATAGATTTAGCGGAGGCGGTGGTGGCTTATAAAAATTTTCGGAAGCCAACCACAATGCGCGAGGCGCTGGATATTTTGGGAGAAGAAAAAATTATCCCAAATGAGTTTTTGGCCGATTTTCATAAGATTGTCGGATTCCGCAACGCCTTGGCGCATGATTATCACGATTTGAGAGTGGATGTTGTTTACGACGTTTTGCAAAATAATTTGCCGCAAGTAAAAAAGTTTATTTCTTACGTTAAAGCAGCCATATGAAAATTTTTATTGATAGCGCGAATTTTAGCCGATTTCGAAAAATGGTTGAGTTAACACCGGCCTGCATTCTATGAACCAAACAGCAGAGAAAATAAAAAATAACGTTCGCGCATTTTACAATAAACATCCGATGTCCAATTTCGGTATTTTGCAAAAGTTGGACCTCCCAAAACAAATTCGCGGCAAAAAAGTGCTTGATGCCGGATGCGGTTCCGGTTTTTTCTTGTTTGATTATTTATTTTATGGCGCAGATGTAACCGGTATCGATCAATCTGAAAATTCTATAGAGTTTGTGCGGCAACAAGCAAACGCGCTCGGTTTTCGCCCCACGCTCATCGCGTGCGATCTGGAAACAGTATCGCTCCCGGACAATTCATTTGATTATATATTTTGCACATATGTTTTGCACCACACGCCGAATCCGCGCATAGTGCTTGAACAATTTCGTCGGTGGTGCAAAAAAGACGGCACGATTAAGCTTATCATTTCCCATAAATACGCTCCGGACGTTTTCATTCAGAGAATTATCACTCCCATATTTCGTACTGTTCCGCAACTTTCAAAAATTGTACCGGCCTGCATTAAAAAACGGATTCACTGGGAGGACCGTTATGAACATCCTTATTGGCGGCAAATGTCAAAACAACAAGTTATTGATCTTTGCATGTCATCGGGACTTGAGATACGTTCTATTCAAGTATACGGATTCTCAATATTTTTGCTAAGTTATTTTATGCCGCCCATAGTCGGCAAGGCGCTCAATGCTTTATTGGGGAATCATTTCGGCCGCGCCATAGGAGTTGAAGCGGCGCCACAAAAAATAACATGAATGTTTTGGGCATCAATCAAATTCCCGGGATGCTGGCGTGGTTGCATGACAGCGCGGCCGCTTTAGTGAAAGACGGCGTTTTAGCGGCCACTGCGGAGGAGGAGCGGTTTAACCGGGTCCGGCATTCTCGCGGCTATCCTTATCAAGCTGTTGAGTATTGCCTGAAAGAGGGCGGGATTGATAAAAAAAACATTGATATTATTGCCGTATCCCAAGACCCTTATTTGGCCTTTAAACATCCGTTTAGCGGTTTTGGCGCGAGAGCTTTTGGAAAGCGCGCTATAAACGCCGGAATTTTTGAATATTGGAGAAGAAACGCGAAGCGCGAGTTTCCTAATGCGAGAGTGGTTTATATCCCGCACCACCTTGCGCACGCCGCGAGTTCTTACCGGTGCTCCGGTTTTTCTGAAGCCAATATTTTAACGATTGACGCGTCCGGGGAGATAGAAACACTTACTTTTTTCGTCGGCCGCGGAAATAAAATTAAAAAAATTTGGGATATTAAACTGGATGGATTTTTGGGGGGAAAAAAAAGAAACTCAATCGGTTTGGTATATAGCCGCGTTACAAATTTTTTGAATCTTGGCACGCATGGCGAAGGCAAAACTATGGGGCTTGCGAGTTACGGCTCTCCCAAACATGATTTTTCTTCAATTTTAAACATCAGATCGCATAATGATTATAATATTGACCGCGACAAAGTTTCCGGTTTGTACGGCCATCTGGAGCGAAAAAGCGCCAAAGAAGATTTGACCGAGGAGCATAAGAATTTGGCCGCGAGCTTGCAGCAAGGATTGGAAGAATCCATTTTCAATTTAGCGCGCGAAGCACACGCTTTCACCGGAATCCGCAATTTTTGCCTTGCGGGAGGCGTTGCCCTAAATTGCAATATGAACAGCAAAATCGCCAACGCGGATTTTTGCGACAAGATTTTTATACAGCCAGCCGCCAACGACAGCGGGACGGCTTTGGGCGCCGCTTTGGAAGCCGCGGCGCGGTTTGGCGGATCGCCGAATTTTAAAATGGAGCACGCTTATTTTGGCCCGGAGTTTAGCAATAACGAAATTGAAAAATTTCTTAAAGAAACCAAAATGCGATATGAATTTCACGAAAACATTGAAGCAATTACCGCCGGTTTGCTGGCGGGAGGTAAAATAGTCGGCTGGTTTCAGGGGCGCATGGAGCTGGGACCGCGCGCGCTTTGCAACCGCTCAATTCTCGCGGATCCGTCGATGCACGGCATGAACGACAAGGTTAACAATTATGTCAAACATCGCGAGCCTTGGCGGCCGTTTGCGCCAGTCGTGGCAGAGGAAGACGGGGAAAAATATTTTGAAAATTACGCCAAAAGCCCTTTTATGCTGCTTACTTTTTACGTCAAAAAGAGCGCTAGATCGCTTTTGCCGGCGATTACGCACGTTGACGGAAGTTCACGCATGCAAACCGTAAACCGCGCGCAAAATCCACGATGCTACAAATTGCTTAAAGAATTTGAAAAACGCAAAAAAATTCCTGTCCTTTTGAATACTTCTTTTAACGACGCTAATGAGCCGATTGTCGCGACTCCGAAAGACGCTTTTCGCTGTTTTAGTTCAACCGGCCTTGACGCGCTGGTTATGGGCAATTTTCTTATTAGAAAAACATAAACACATTTTAAAATATGCCCAAAATATCTTTCGTTATCCCTATTTATAATGAAGCGCATATAATTGAAGAATTTTATAGAAGATTGAAGCTTGTTTTGGTCGCAGATTTTTCAGGCTTCAGCTACGAAATCATTTTTATAGACGATGGAAGCGTTGACGAGTCGCCGCGCATCTTGGAAAAACTGCATGTACTGGATAAAAATTTGCAAGTTATTCAGTTTAGCCGCAACTTCGGCCACCATATTGCCCTTACCGCCGGCTCGGATGTTGCTAAGGGAGATTTTGTGGTTATGATGGACGGAGACCTGCAGGATCAGCCGGAGGAAATTATTAAATTATACAACAAGCTGACGGACGGATACGATGTTGTTTATGCAGAAAGGATGAACAAAAAATTCGGTTACATACAAAATTGGCTTTCAAAAGCGTTTAACATTGCGATTAAAAAATTAATAAATGAGCCAATAGTAATAAACAGCACGATTTTTCGCATAATGACCAAGCAGGTGGCTGATAATGTAAAATTATTGAGGGAAAGAAATAGATATATTATTGGCGTTGTCGGATGGGTTGGTTTTAAACATGCCGCAGCGGAAGTTGAGCACGGGGAAAGATATGGCGGAAAGGGTAAATATAATTTATCAAAACGCATGTCTTTGGCGTTGGACGCGATTTTTTCTTTTTCCAATTACCCGCTTAAATTAATTACTCGCGTTGGTTTGTTTTTAATGGTATTGTCGTTTTTGGCGGGTATTTATATTATTTATAAAAAATTTATTTACGGCGTGCCCGTTTTGGGGTGGAGCTCCTTGATAGTCGCCGTGTTGGTCATTGGCGGCATGCAAACTATTATGCTAGGAGTAATCGGGGAGTATGTTGGCAGAAATTACATAGAGGACAAAAATAGGCCGCTTTACATCATTAAAAAATATTTACATGGCTGACTTTTATAAAGACAATTTTGATTCGGATATAATGCATAGGAACGTTTTTAAACTGTATTTAAAAGGAGATAGTGGCGGCGAAAAAAAAATAGCAAGCTTGCTCAAGCGGCATAGCGTTGACAGCGTTTTTTGTTTTTCGGATTTTCTTGCAAAGAATATCTTTGCGCTTGAGAATTTGAAGTTTAATTTTTTGAGCATAAGAAATACTTATAAGCTGGCAGGCAGCGGTTATACTGCGCGCTCCACGCAAAAACTGGATGACAGATTTAAAGTTTTACAATATTCTAAGGATAAGCCAAAAATTTCCAAGCCGGACATTTTAAGGTTTGCCAGGATAATCGGCGCAACCAGCCGTTACTTTCACGACAGCGCCATTCCTAAAATTTATGCTGAGCGATTGTATGTTCGTTGGATTGAAAACAGCCTAAAAGGATATGCCGATGAGTGTTTTATGGTTATGAGAGGCGGCAGATTGGCTGGTTTGATTACTTTAAAAATCAAGGAGGCGGCTGGTTATATAGATTTAATAGGCGTTGGTGAAAATTATCAAGGCATTGGCTTGGGAGGTGTGTTGGCAAGCAGAAGCATTGAGTATTTTAAAAGTAAAAATATCAAAAATATTTTTGTTGTTACCGAAGGAGAGAATCTTCAAGCCAACATTTTTTACCAAAAAAACGGTTTTATTACACAAAACGTAGAACTTGTTTATCATAAGCATTTTTAAAAAATGAAAATAGAATTTTACAAGCATAATTTAAGCAATGCGGATAAAGACGAGGCGCGGCGCGTTCTTGATTCTATATTTTTAACCAGCGGTGATTGGACCAAGGAGTTTGAGAAAAAATTTGCCGTTTATACCGGCAACAAGCATGCGGTCGGGGTTGCTTCTTGCACGAATGCATTGGAGCTTGCGGTGCGCAGATATGGCATTGGCCCGGGAGATGAGGTTATTACTACGCCGATGTCTTTTGTTGCAACCGCAAACGCTGTTGAGGCGGTCGGAGCAAAACCTGTATTTGTTGATGTTGAAAAAGCCATCGGCAACATTAACGCAAATTTAATTGAAAGCGCTATTACTCCAAGAACCAAAGCTATAATTTTAGTTCATCTTTATGGGCAGATGTGCGATATGAAAAAAATTAGGGCAATTGCTGATAAATATAATTTGAAGGTTGTTGAAGATGCCGCGCATTGCATTGAAGGGAAAAGGGACGGCATCGGTGTTGGTCAATTCGGTGACGTTGCCTGCTACAGTTTTTACGCAACAAAAAATCTTAGCTGTGGCGAGGGTGGCGCACTGACTTGCAATGATCAAGAAACTTACGATTGGCTGATGAGAGCCCGTCTCCATGGTTTAGATAAATCCGCGGAAGACCGCTACAATAAGCTTTATAAGCATTATGATATGGAATTTTTGGGTTTTAAATGCAACTTAAGCAATATTTTGGCGGCTTTGCTTGTTCACCAAATTGACAATCTTGACGGATTTTTAGCAAAAAAAGAAGCAATTGCGCGGATATATGACAACGGTTTCAGCGGGAACCCATATATTTCTAAACCGGCCGTTTTGGTAAATTCCAGACACGCCCGCCATCTCTATACTATTTTTGTCAACTCTCTAAGGCGCGATGAATATCTACACGCGCTACAGGAAGCAAGTGTCGGCGTGGCGGTTAATTTTCGGCCTATACATCTTATGCGATACTACCGCGAAAAATATGGCTACAAAGAAGGAGATTTTCCTGTAGCGGAGAACATCGGCGCCTCAACCATCACTCTGCCTTTTTATCAAAAGCTTGCTCAAGAAGAGATTTCTTATGTTATAGACACCGTTAATAATATTGTTGACGGCTAGCATGTGGCATAACAAAAAAGTTTCTGTGGTGCTGACAAGTTACAATGAGAAAGATTCAATTCGCGAAACGATTGATGGTTTTTTTAAAACCGGAGTTGTGGACGAAGTGGTTGTCGTGGACAATAACGCGGAACCCGGGAGCATAGAAGAGGTGCGGAAAACAAGAGCGCGGCTTGTTTTTGAAAAAAAACAAGGCCATGGTCACGCGCTTCAAAAAGGCATGCGCGAGGCCGCGGGCGATTATGTGATACTTTGTGAGGGTGATGGCACTTTTAATCCGGCAGATGTTTATAAATTTCTTTCTTACGGCGACGAATTCCCTGTTGTTTTGGGGACGCGCACAAACACCAGCCTAATCGACCCCGGAACGGGAATGTTTTATTTGCGCAGGATCGCTGATGTTTTGGAGGCCAAGCTTATTGAATATCTGTTTTGGACAGATACGTTGACGGACGTCGGATGCACTTACAAATTATTAAGGCGCGAGGTGATTAAAAATTTAGAGCCGAAATGGATAAAAGGAGACTCTCATTTTGTTACGGAAATTACTTTGCATGTTGCTTCGCGCAACATTCCGTTTGTTGAAATACCAGTTGCTTTTCGGAAAAGGACCGGCAAATCGGCCGTCACCGGAAAATTCAGCGACGTAGCCAAGTGGGGCGTAAAATTGCTGGTTTTTATTTTGGTTTTTTGGGTTAAAATGTTATTAGAAAAAATAGGGCGGAAAAAAAATTATGACTGTAAATTCAAACTGCAGAATTTGTAAAAGCAATAATCTTTTGCCGGTAATAGATTTGGGCAAACAGCCTCTTGCCAACGCTTTTTTGCGCGCTGACGAGCTTGATAATCCCGAGCAACGCTTTCCTTTGGTTGTTTATTTGTGCGCAAATTGCAATCTTGCCCAGCTTGTCCATGTTGTCAGCAAAGAACTGCTTTTTTCGGATTATATATATTTTTCTTCCGGTATGCCAAGGCTTTCGGATCACTTTAAAAAATATGCGGAAGACGTCATAAACAAATTTTTGAAAACGCCGGGTGATTTTGTTGTGGAGATGGGCAGCAACGACGGGATTTTATTGCAATTTTTCAAAGAGAAAAAATTCCGCGTCTTGGGCGTAGATCCGGCTAAAAATATTGCTATGATTGCCCAAACTCGCGGCGTACCGACAGTGGCCGATTTTTTCAGCTCGGCGCTGGCGGAAGACATCGTCCAAAAACACGGCAAGGCCAAAGCGATTTTGGGCAATAATGTTGTAGCTCACATTAATGATTACGACGATCTTTGCGCCGGGGTAAAAACTCTTTTATCGCCTGACGGAGTTTTTGTTTTTGAGGCGCCTTATTTGGCGGATATGTTTGAAAACTTGGCTTTTGATACAATTTATCACGAACATTTGTCTTATTTGTCAGTAAGGCCGCTGAAATATCTTTTTGCTAAGTTTGGTTTGGAAATATTTGACGTAAAAATAGTTCAGGCGCAAGGCCAATCTATCAGGGTTTTTGTCGGGCACAAGGGCGCGCATTCTCTGGGAAGCGGTGTTGAGCAGTGCGCCGACAAAGAAATTGCGCTGGGCCTCAATAACCCGGACGCTTATAGGGTTTTATGCAAAAAAATTTCTCAAACCAAGAATGATGTTGTGAACACGCTTAAACGTCTAAAAAATCAACAAAAACGTCTGGCCGCTTACGGGGCGCCGGCAAAAGGCAACACTGTGCTTAACTATTACAACATCGGCACGGATTTATTGGATTTTGCTTTGGATGATTTGCCATCCAAACAAGGACTTTATACGCCCGGCGCAAGGTTGCCTGTGGTAGCAAGAAGTTTCGCTCTGGAGCATGCGCCTCAATACTATTTTCTCTTGGCTTGGAATTACCTGCCGGTAATTTTAGAGAAAGAAAAAGATTTTCTGCGCGGCGGAGGCGCATTTATTTTACCGACAGGAAACATTATCCGCGAATCCGTGTTAAATTAGTTGACATGAAAACGATACTGGTATGCGGCGGCTGCGGATTTATCGGCTCCAATTTTGTCCGTTATCTTTACAATAAATATCCTGATTACAAATTAATTAATCTGGATCTTTTGACTTACTCCGGCAACCGAGATAATTTGGCGGATATTGAACGGCGAGAGCTCGGCGTTGCGGAAAGCAGCAGCCGTTACAGTTTTATTCACGGAGATATTGGCGATAAGAATCTTTTGGAACAGATATTTATTAATGAAAAGCTGGATATTGTGGTTAATTTTGCTGCGGAGTCCCATGTGGACCGATCTTTATATGCGTCGTACGATTTTATTCATACGAATATTATGGGAACGCACGCTCTTACTGAAGAATGCCGGAGATATAAAATTCCGAGATTTGTACAGATATCTACCGATGAGGTTTATGGCGATGTGCCGGAGGGATATTCTGCGGAGGAAGCGGCTCTTAATCCATCCAACCCTTATGCCGCTTCAAAAGCTGGCGCAGACGTGATTATAAAATCTTATATGCGGAGCCACAAGCTTCCTGCTTTGATTGTCCGCGGCTCAAACAATTTCGGGCCGTATCAATATCCGGAAAAACTTATCCCTTTGGCCATATCTAATTTTTTGGACGGGGAAAAGATACCCATCCACGGATCTGGCGCACACGTTCGGCATTGGATTTACGTATTTGATTTTTGCAATGGCATTGATTTGGCCATACATCGCGGCAAAGATTATAATATCTATAATATTGGTGGCGTGCCAAGAACCAATTTGCAAGTTTTGGAATCCGTGCGCTCGGCTTTAAATTTGCCTCATCCTCTTGACCATTATAAATCGCATACCAATGACCGGCCCGGAGCGGATTTGCGCTACGCGCCGGATACGGCAAAATCTTCTCGCGAGCTCGGGTGGTCTTTGGAACACGATTTTGACAGCGCTTTAAAAAGCACGGTCCAGTGGTACTTAGAAAATAAAAATTGGTGGGGAAAAATAAAACGCGATAAATTATTCATTGAACACTATCGTCGGCAGGAAAAAGCAGATTATTATTAAAACACAGAATATGCCGATTTCCTTGCTTATCACGGGCGCTAACGGCCAGCTTGGATTTTCTATAACGAAGCTGTTTTTATCTTTCGGCTATAAAGTTTTACCTTTAGGCAAGAGCGAGTTGGACATAACAGACCGCGCGGAAGTCGCCAAAACGATAGCGGCGCACGCCCCGCAGATTATTATCAATTGCGCCGCATATAATCAAGTAGAGCTTGCTGAAGAAAATATCAAGGCGGCTTTTGCCGTAAACGCTTCGGGACCGTTTTATTTAGCAAAAAGCGCCGATTCTATAGGTGCGCGTTTTGTCCACATAAGCACTGATTACGTTTTTGACGGTGAACTGGAATTTTACAGCGAGACCGATCCTGCGCGGCCAATAAATGCATACGGAGCATCTAAATTTGCTGGCGAACAGCTGGTTCAAGCGGCCTGCCCATCCAGCATTATAATTCGCACCAGCTGGCTTTTTGGCACAAGCAGTGATGCCGGCAGCCATAATTTTGTAAAAAAAATGTTGCAGGCCGCGCAAAACAGAGAAGAAATAAACATGGTTGACGACCAATACGGAAAGCCCACTTACGCCGGCGACCTGGCTTTAAAAATCAAGGAATTGCTCGAAGAAAAAAACGCGCCTTCCGGCATATATCACATTACTAACGCCAGCGTCTGCAGCCGCTACGAGTTTGCGAAAGAAATTTTTTCTTTAGCCGGCTTATCGGCAAAAATCATGCCGCAATCTACCCGGAAGAGCGGCAGCAAGGTTCTCCGCCCAAAATTCGTAGCGCTGGAAAATAAAAGGCTTATGGAGCTGGGTTTGGCCCCAATGCGCCCGTGGCAAGAAGCGCTGGCAGATTATTTAAAAGAAATACGGCCATGACGTGTTCCATGTGCGGCGATAGAGCAGAAAAGTATTTTCCGGCGAAGCACTTGGAGCATTTTTTTCACTGCCAAAATTGCGGAGGATATTTTAATGCCGAGACCTCGTACCCTAAATATGAAGAAACTTATTTTGCGGAACGCGCAGCGCCGGCGTTTTTGGGTTCGGCGATCGGGAAAATATTTCTGATATTCCCGTTTCTTTATGCGTTAAAAATTAAAAAGCTTATTTCCAAAAATAGCTGGATTTTGGATTACGGTTGTGGCGGCGGGAAAATGGTTTCCTATTTAAGAAAGCGCGGATTTTGCGTGGACGGGTTTGATCCTTCTCCTTCGGCAGTATTTCTTGCGCAAAAAAACAATCTTCCTGTTTACGGCGCAATACCGGACAAGAAGTACGGCCTTATAACGTTCTGGCATAGCTTGGAACACACAAACCAGCCGCTTCGCGATTTTGAAGCGTGCAAGAAATACTTGGCAAAAAACGCGAAAGTTCTGATAGCTATTCCCAACGGCGATAGCATCGAGGCTGCCATCGCGCGTTCTCGGTGGTTTTGTTACGACTGGCCGTATCATCGCGTGCATTTTACTCCGGAATCCTTAAGCATGATGCTTCGTAGGGCCGGTTTCAGGGTTGTTTCTATTGACTATTTTAATCCCGGGTACAGCATTCCGTCTCTAGCGCAAACGTTTTTAAATTTCTTTATGCCCAAAAACGCCCTTTATAGCTTAGTTGCAAACCGCAGGGCGGAAGAGGGCGGGACGAAATTAATTTTATTAGGCATTTTATCTGTTTTCCTTATCGTGTTATTTTCGCCGTTGCTTGCCGTTGTGTTCTTTATATCAATTTTGCTTAAAAGACCCGGCACTATTATTTTGATTGCCGAGCTAGTTTAATGAGTATATAGTATATTTATGCAATGGCATGATCATCGGTTCAACGAGGACGCAAGAAGGCGCGGTTTTTACGACATCGTGCCGGGCTTGCCGGGAGATTTTAACTTTGCGCACATGAACGCAGGCGTGATTTGCGGGCTTCATATGCACAAATCCCAAACCGACTATTTTGCTGTTGCAAAGGGAAGTATTTTGGTTCGGCTTTTATATGAAGACGGCCGGCCAGAGGAAAAATTTATTGTATCCGAATACACCCGCAAAACCCTTGTTATACCGCCGGGTGTGTGGCATGGATATAAATCGTTGGAGCCAACGATTTTAATTTTTTATATTGATCACAAATTCAATACAGTCGACGAGTTGCGTAAACCAACCAAGGAAGACGAGTGGCGCGTAGAAATAAAATAAAGATGTTTGATTCCGTTAAATCGCACAAATGGATTATTATCAACGGGTTTTTAATGGCGCTCATAGTTTTGGCGCCGTTACTTTTGTTTCCTTTTTTGGCAGGTGACGCTTACCGCGGCATAAATAGCGCCGATTTTGGCCGCGATGAAAAATTTTATCTAACGCGCGGCCACGAAATATTGGAGGGACATTCTTTGGGCAATGCTGTTTTGAGAGAGGGCAAAGAAGGCCAAGAGATGCAATTTTCGTATATAGAATATATCTTGTTAAAACCCTTGAGATGGTTGGGTTTGTCCGGAAAATCCGATATTGTTGCTATTTATGCTGTACACAATTTTGTCGGAATTTTCATATTAAGTTTATTAATTTACTTTTTTGTTTTACAGCTGTCTGGCGAGAAGCTGTTGTCGGTCGCCGCTTCCATGTTTGTTATCGGGGGCTCCTCCATTGTTTTCCGCAAAGGGTTATTTGCTCCGGAGTCTGTAATTTATGGCAGGGCTTTTTCTCCTTACCTCGGCTCGCTGTTTTTCTTTCTATATCTCAATTTACTTCTGAAGGCGTTGTACTCGTCGGGCAAAAAGCGTTTTACTTGGCTGGCAGGAACCGCTTTTGGATTTTTGTTTTACATTTATTTTTTTGCTTGGTCGTCCGCCATGGCTTTAAACGCGTGTCTTTTGCTGATATATCTTTTTAAAAAGAATTTCGTTAACGCCAAAAAGATATTGATGATTTCCTGCGTGGGCGCGCTCATCGGCTCTTATAATTTATTTAACATGGCGTTTTTTGCCGCTTCGGAAGAAGGAAAGCGGCTGTCTCATTTTATATGGAACGTCAACAGCCACGCGCCGATTTTTAGTAAAATAGGCTTTGCGTCGCTGATTTTATTTGCGGTACTGTATTTTTTGAGACGCAACGACAAGAATCTGGAAATATTTCTAGGGTTAATTTTGGCCGGCTGGGTCACGCTAAACCATCAGATGTTTACTGGGATAATTATTTATCCGCCTCATTTTTATGCTTACTTTTTGACTCCCGTATTCATAATTTTGGGCCTTTATTTGGTTTGGTCTTTAATGGGCGCCGGTTGGCAGAGAAAGTGGCTGTTCATTTTTTTGATACCGTTGATACACGCTAATGCGTTTGTTGGGCCGTACAAAGTTTCTTTAATGTCGGCGCCGGGAAAATTAGCAGAACAAAAATATGGGATTGTTTTAGACAGGTTAAATAACGACCAATTGCCGGGAGTTGTTTTGGCGGCTGACGACGATGAAAATTCTTATTTATACACCGCCTATACCGATCATGACGTATTTTGGAATAGCACGGCTGCCCGCGCATATAATACGCTCCCGCAACGATACAAAGACGCCCTGTATGTGTATATGTTTTTGGACAAAAATGGCAGGGATAATTTCTCTTCGTATATTAAAAACGCAATGGCTGATCTAAATCGTTTTCCAAATCCCGAGAATGTCTATCTTCTTTTGGAGGGCGCCTCATCCGGTTTTGATTTTTATACTTACATGTATAAGCATGGCCATAATGATCCGGAGATTCTGCGCCAAAGAGAGGCGCTGATAGCTAGTCTGGCTTCGGAGTACGAGAAGATATTGAAAGAAGGGTACGGCATAATGCCGCTGCTTAAGAAATATAATGTTAACCATGTCGTTTGGGATGAAAACCAAAATCCGGAGTGGGATTTGTCCGCCCTGCGCGACCTGAAAGAGGTGATAAATAATAACGGCTTGCATCTTTACAGGCTGTAAAGCGCATCAAAGAACATTTTTTGTATTGGGTGCCGATTGCGCTTATATACCTCATTCCACGTTTCCGGTATGGGGTATTCGCTTTCGAGAATGTAGTTATTGTCTTTTACGCGCGATTTTCGCCATTGTTTGGTATAAAAATATCCGCAGGATAATCTGCCAATTTGTTTTATAAAATTTGATATTTGTTCGCGCGTCATCTCATGAAGCGAACTCACGGTAATTATAAGATCAAAAATCCTCGCAGGCAGAAGTTCTATTTGGTTGGGCATTAAGAATTTGATGCGCGCGGCCATGAATTCTTTTTCTATTGTCTCAAAAGAGTCAAACGGCCTGTACGTGAATATTTTTTCTCCGGCAAAAACTTTTGAAAGATATTGTTGCGAAACATAGAGCGCTGGCGGAATGTCAATTATGCAATATGACGACTCCGGCATTGCTTTTAAGAAAACATACGCCGTTCTCCCATAGCCGGCTCCGATCTCGGCGGCATTAATCTTTTTGCCGAAGTCGGCGTAATCAAATACGCTATAAAATTCATGGATTGAATTACACAAATCTTGGGTGCGAAGGCCGTTGCCGTATCTGATAAGAAGCGGATTTCCCAAGGCCGGTTCCTCTATTTTCTCAAATAGTTTTAAATGATCGTCTTTTTTTACGAGTTCAAACAGCGAGGCTACGTATACTCTGTATATATTTTTTATTCCGGCCAGCTTGGGGTTTACGAATTCGCTTTTTAACAGGGGATTAAAATTTCCCTTAAACAGCTGTTTTAATATCGGGGCTGTTTGATGCCGCATAATTCCCAGCGTGCGCCAGTTAAAGTATTTGAAATTGACGGAGCGTTTAAAATTCTCAATCCCAATGTCGGCAATCTGCTTGCGGTGAATTTCGTTGATGCTGTCCCAGAACGGAGAAGGCCGGTATATTCCCGGCATTTTTTTTGCTTCGTCCAAAAGATAGCTTAACGTTTCGGACCGTGTTATCATAAGATTGTATGAAACAGAGTTATTTTTTTCTTGTTGAGCATAAATTAATTTTTATTGCGGGATTCGCGCTTACTTTGCTAATCTTTTTGCCGTCATTGTCGTTTCCGTTTTTAGCCAGCAATGCTTATAAGGGCATTAATATCACACAGATTGGCACGGATCAGCATTATTATCTTACACGCGGAAAAGAAATTTTGGAAGGGCATGGGCTTGGCAATATAGTTTTACGGGAAGGAAAAGACGGGCAAGAGCCGCATTTTTCTTACATTGAGTACATCGTTTTGGCGCCGGTGCGCTTGTTGGGGTTTTCAAATATCAACGTTGTGACATTATATAATGCATATAATTTTGTCGGCATGTTTTTATTGATTGTTTTGATTTATATTTTCGTTTTGCAGCTGTCAGCCGATAAATTACTATCTGTGACCGCCGCGCTGTTCGCGGTCGGCGGCTATACGATGGTGTATTACAAAACCATAGGCTATCCGGAGGTTAATGCATATACGAGAGCGGTGTTTCCTTACCTTAGTTCAATAGCCTTTTTTATATTTTTGAATTTGCTATATAAAAGTTTAAAGTCGGATAAATTAAAGTATATTATTTTTGCCGGCGCAGCTTTGGGTTCTTTGTTTTATGTTTACTTGTACGCATGGTCTTTTGCGCTGGCTTTAAGCGCCGGTTTATTCGCAATATATTTGCTAAGGTCCGATTTTGTCCGGCTTAAAAAAATATCTGCCGTGCTCGGTATAGGTTTGGCCGTAGGTGCGTATAATTTGTCAAAATTGATCAGTTTTTACTACAACTCGGATATGGGCAGGCAAACTGCGTATTTTTTGTATTTTGTTCATGCGCGGACGCCAATTTTTAGCAAAATCGGTTTTGCGGCGCTGATTTTGTTTTTGATTTTCGCATTAAAGCGCCGGGATAATCCTAACCTGTCTTTTATTTTGGCCACAATCTTGGGCGGGTGGATTTCGTTAAATCAGCAGATTCTCACCAGTAAAATAGTGTACCCCGCGCACTATTACTGGTATTTTATAGTTCCTCTCTCAATCATTATCGGTTTATATATGTTTTGGTTTCTGGTGCCGCCATGGAAATATAAAAATGCGCTGCTCTACGCCTGCATGGGTTTGGTTTTTATCAACACTGGCTTGGGCCAATACGGAGCCGCGCAGATTGAGTTTAAATCAAAACTAAACGAACAAAATTATAAGCCAATTCTTGATTATTTAAAAAATAATCCCTACGGCGTTGTTTTGGCGCCGGATGACGATGTCGGTTATCTGGTGACAATCTATACCAGCGGTGATTTATTTTGGCACACCACCGCATTGAGTTTTAATATGCCAGCAGAGAGACTAACGGAGGCGGCGTTGGTTTACTTCTACTTAAATAAAAAAGCGCGATATGATTTTGTTGAATATACCAACGAGCTTGCGCAAAATAAAAACGATGAATCTTATTATAAATCCTTACACCGATATCTGGAAGGATATTTGTCCGGGTTTGAATACACCGATTACAGGCTGCGGCTTGCCGCGGACGATGCGGAGCTTGGCCAAAAAAGAATAAAAATCACAAATGAACTTTATCAAGAATATAAAAAAATGACCGGTAGCGGCGTAATAAATATTCTTAATCAGCGCGGAGTAAATTACATTATTTGGGACAAAAATAAAAATCCGGAGTGGGATTTGTCTTTTATAAAGAATTTAAAAGAGATTGTTTCTTACAACGGAATTTTCTTATATCAAATTTAATGCGCAATTTTATGGAATCGCTCTTTTGTCCGGGTTGCAAAGGAGATTTGGAGAATCGGCCATCTTTTGTTGTATGCAAAAAATGCGGAATAACGCATGAAATAAAAAACGGCGCCATATTTTTTATCAAGGATAGAGAGAATAGTTTTCGGAATTTGGGAAATAAAGACTCTTTAATTTTCAAGGTTAAGGGGTGTTTAAAAAAACACCCCAAACTATTTTTATTTTTACTGGCTTTGAGGGCGCCGATTATCGGCAAAACCGCCAAAGAGTTTATTCGCGATTTACACTCTGACGCATTGGTTTTAAACGTAGGTTCCGGTGTTCAATTCATCGGCCAAAATGTAATTAATGTTGATTATTATCCTTTCCCCGGCGTTTCCGTTGTGGCAGACGCCTATAATTTGCCTTTCAAGGACGGATCTGTGGACGCTGTTATCGCCGAGTCTTTGCTGGAGCATGTTGTTTGGCCGGAAAAAATAATAGCCGGTTTTAGGCGCGTTTTAAAACCCGGAGGGCTGGTTTACATCGTAACGCCGTTTATTTTCGGATTTCACTCTTCGCCGGACGATTATTATCGTTGGACAACTTCAGGATTGCGAGAGCTTCTTTCCGGTTTCAAAGAGAAGGAGGCCGGCGTTTTGGTTGGGCCGACTTCTGCAGTGACGGCGATTTTAGGAGAGTGGCTGGCCACGCTTTTTTCATTTAATATAAAAAGCCTTTATCAGTTTTGGGCGCTTTTTTTTATGGCAGTGTCCATCCCTATCAATTTGCTGGATTGGGTGCTTGGGAGGCTGAAATTGGCAAGCTCAATCGCATCGGCAATATATTTTATTGGAGAGAAGATAGATGTGCATGACAAAACGGTTTAAAACAATTTTGAAGCCCGCTATAAATTTTTTGACAGACACGATGATGAAATTAGCGCGTTTTTCTTTCCCTGCATATTATAATTGGCGATGGAAATGGCAGATGCTCCTTTGGCGTTATGAGCCGGAAACAGTAGATTTTTTTAAAAAAAATGTAAAACCCGGAATGACCGTTGTTGATATCGGAGCGCACATCGGTTATTTTGCAAGAGTTTTATCAAAATTGGTCGGCCGCGCGGGGGCGGTGTACGCGTTTGAGCCGGACGAAGCAAATTTTAAAATGCTGAAAAGCAATACCGAGCACTTAAAAAACGTTAAAACATATCAGTTGGCGGTTTCGGATCGCCGCGGCTCCGTTGATTTTTATTTGAGCGGCGGAAGAAGCGGCAATCATAGCACCATAGCCGGTGTTGTGCTGGACCAAAAAAAGGTTACAGTAGAAGCGGTGGATTTGGATTCGTTTTTTGTTGATGCAAAAATCCAGCGCGTGGATTTTATTAAGATGGATATTGAGGGTGGTGAGCCGGCGGCGCTTGCGGGCATGAAAAATGTTATATTGAAAAGCGGCAACATTATTTTGGTCAGCGAATTTGCGCCGGCTTGGTTAAGAAAAGCGGGAGTTGAACCGTTAAACTATTTAAATAATTTGCGCGCGCTCGGTTTTGAAATTTCCGCGGATCGCGGCGGCGAGATTTTGCCGTTTAATCCAACCGAATCGGAGATGCAGAAGCTCGCGCCGTCTTATTTTACGAATATCTATTGCAACCGCCATTGATGTACCGGAGTTTAAAAGTATATGGCTTTGGCGGCGGTTGCGGATAAAGAAAAAATTGTTGTAGTCGGTTACGGCTGGGTTGGCCAGGCAAACGCCTTGGCGCTTACCCATATAGGGTACGCGGTTTTTTATTATGACATCGCGCCGCCGGTTTTGAGGTACGCCGATAAATATTCTGAAATTTATCAGAAAATAAAACCGCTCGGCGATATTTTGGAATGTGACGGGCCGGAAACTTGGTATATCGTTGCCGTGGGCGATCGGGTCGGCGCCGACGGATCGCAGGATATTTCTCTTATCAAAAAAGCGCTTGAATCCTTAAAAACCGCAAAAGGCAAAGTGATTTTGCGATCAACCGTTGTGCCGCAGCGTTTGGGCGCGCTAAGGTTTGATTTTTACGTGCCGGAATTTTTGCATGAGATCCACGCCGTTGAAGAATGTTTAAATCCGTTTTATTTTGTTTTGGGAAAGAAAAACCCGGCATTGCGGGAGCCCGGTTTTATTGATGTGTGGCGTCTTCGCGCGAGAAAAATTTTTACTGGCACCCCGGAAGAAGCATCGTACATTAAATACCTTTCCAATATTTGGAACGCGGCAAGGATCGCATTTATAAACGAATTGGGGGATTTGGTGAACAACGAAGAAATTTTAAATTTTGTTTTTGAGAAAAAAAATTATTTGAAGTACGGCAAAGCATTTGGCGGGCATTGTTTGCCGAAGGATTTACTTGCGTTTTACACCGCGCATGCGGTCGACGGCTGCAACGCTGGGATTTTGCGGGCTGTTTACGCGAGCAACGACTTTCACAAAACAAAAGCTCCGGCTTATGGCTCTTTGCCGGAATGGTTTTCATCTTGGGAGGAAGAGCGGCAGGCGCTCGGCGGAATGCGAACGGGGGCTTTTTTATGGAATAAATTAAACTCTCTATCCTCGGTTCAGGCCGCGCGCAAAAGGTTCAGGTTTTTGACGCGCGCCGTATCAAAAATCATTCCCGACAGATCTTTGGAAGAGGTGCGCGAAATTTGGAATGGGCTCGCGCGTAAAAACGCGCGGTACTACGCGAACACAAAAACACCGAGCGGGCGGGATGTAAATGAGTTTGAGCTTAAAGAAACCGGACTTGCCGATTACCAAAAATACGTATCCGAAGATCTTTTGTTGTCCCCGGTTTTGGCGAAAGGCGCTGGCGCGAGCGTTTTGGAGATTGGCTGCGGGCTTGGGAGAATGACAGAGTTTTTCCCGCGGCATTTTACAAAAGTCGCTGCTGTAGATATCTCCGATGTTATGGTGGAGAGTGCCAGAAAAAGGCTTGCGGAAACAAAAAATATAAACCTCAAAGTTTCTGACGGTAAAACTGTGCCTTGTCCGGACAATCATTTTAATTTTGTTTTTTCTTATCAGACTCTCCAGCATATTCCAACGCATGAAATTCTGGCTGAAAAATTTAAAGAAATTTATCGTACCATGAAGCCGAGTGGCGTTGCAAAATTGCATTTACGCACGGGAAGAGGCCTTTACAAATGGCACTGGGCATACGGCGTTTCTTTGACTCCCGCGGAGGCGAAACAGCTTGCCGAAACCGCCGGTTTTAAATTTATCAAGCACGAGATAGAAGACCCTAAAAGCCTTTGGATATGGCTTCTCAAGCAATGAAAAAGATTTTAATAACTGGTGGCGCCGGTTTTATTGGTTATCATTTGGCCAAGCATCTCTTAAAAGAATACGGAGATGGGGTTGAGCTGGTTTTGGTTGACAACCTTCAGCGCGGGAGAATAGACGATGATTTTAAAAAGCTTTTAGAAGATAAACGGGTAACATTTCTGAATCTTGACCTTACCGACCTCGCTTCTTACGAAAAGCTTGGCAATGGATACGACAATGTTTATCATCTCGCTGCAATAAATGGCACAAAGCTTTTTTACGAAATGCCACAGGAGGTTTTGCGCATCAACGCGCTCTCGCTTATCTATATGCTAGAGTGGTTCCGCAAGAATAACGCCAACGGCAAGTTTTGTTTTACTTCGTCCAATGAGACATATGCCAGCGCCCTCTTTGCTTTCGGGCAGCTCCCGATTCCCACGCCGGAAAAAGTACCATTTGTTATTGACGATCCTTACAACGCGCGTTGGTCGTATGCTTCTACCAAGCTGGTAGGGGAATTATTTGTGATCCATTACGCCAAAGCATACAACTTCCGGGCACTTTTAGTGAGGCCTCATAATTTTTACGGTCCGCGCGCGGGATACCACGGCCATGTCATACCAGATTTTTCAGAAAGAATCGCGGCCAGAGTTGACCCGTTTCCTATTTTCGGCGCGGACGAGACCAGGACTTTCTGCTATGTCTCCGACGCCGTGCGGGCGATGCAGATGCTGATGGATTCACCAAAAACCGACGGCCAGCCTATTGAGACTGTCCACATCGGAGATTTTCACGAAATAACAATGAAGGGACTCGCGGAAAAATTATTTGAAGTTACCGGATGGAAGCCGAAAGCGCTGGATATTAAAACCGCTCCGCCTGGGAGCGTAAAACGCCGCTTGGCGGATGTATCAAAACTCCAAGCTTTTACAGGTTGGAAGCCGGAAGTTTCTCTGGAAGACGGTTTAAAGCGCACCTACGATTGGTATTTGGCGAATCCCGAGAAAAAATAAAAAAAGCCCCTAGGGGGGCTTTTTAAATTAACGATCTTACTCAAATAACTCGGGGAAGTTTTCTTTGACAAGTTCCGGACATGGCACAAAGTCAGGTTTTTTGTAGTCAAATGGTTTTGAAGAAAAGTGTATCGCTTGGCTGCCGGGTATAAAATAAAGCGTGTGTCCCTCAAATTGAGAAAGATGTAAAATTGATCCGTCCAGGAGGTCAATCTTTCGCGGTTTTTCAACGAGTTTGCCGTTTTTGTCAACTTTCGCAACAAGAGCAGACCCTTCGCCTTTTTCAATAACCCATGTTTCTGTTTTTAATGCGTGGGCGTGCCTTCCTAATGGTAGTTCGGAGACTTTTATGTCCAGTTGTTGAACCGAGAAATCTCCTTCGGTTGAGTTGAATTCGTTGATGGTTCTTCTTGTATCCTCGTTCACCAATTTCAATACGCCCGTAATCATCTAACCCCCTTTTTTCTGAAGTTGGTCTAAAGGTCTAAAAATAGATTAGCAAACCGCACGGCGCGCTGTCAAGCGTAATAGGATTTTACCAATTCAACTGTGTATTTTAATTCCTCATCCGTAAGTTTTGATGACGACGGAAGCCACAAGCCACGGGAGCCGTAACGCTCGGCGACAGGAAAACCTTTTCCAACATACTCATCCCGATAAATTTTTTGCGTGTTGATTGCGGGATAAAAAAGCCTTGTGCCTATGCCTTTCTTTTCCAAAAAATCCATTAACTTTTTTGGTTCAGCCACGAAAATATCCACAAACCAAGGCGTGGTGAGATTTAGATCGGTTTCTACGAATTCAATGTCTTGAATTTGCGAAAGATTATCGTGGTAATATTTATAAATTTCTCTTTTGCGGTTTATGCGCCAAGGGATTTTTTTAAACTGTTCTACACCGATTAGCGCCAATATATTTGATGGTTTGAAATTCCAGCCAATAAAATCGTGAATGTCCTGTTGCCCCGGAGCGCGCCCGAAATCTTTCAGCAGTTTTATTTTGTTATAAATCGCTTCGTTATTCGTGACCAGCGCCCCGCCTTGGCCGGTACTGATTAGCTTGTGAAAATCAAATGAAAAACTGCCAAAATCCCCGAAGGTGCCGAGATGTTTTTTGCTCCAGCGATTTCCTTTAAAATACGATCCAAGCGCTTGCGCGGCATCTTCAACCAAAAAAAGATTGCGGTCTTTCGCGAATTTTACGGCCGCGTCCATATCGCCGGAGCGGCCGTTTAACGGCACATACATTATTGCTTTGGTTTTCGGCGTTAACGCCTCTTCCGCCTTTTTCAAATCCATGCAAAGAGTTTCCGGGTCAACATCAACCAGTATCGGCCTTACTCCGATCAATCGGCAAGCGTTGGGGGTGGCGATCATGGTAAGGGCCGGCGCCAAGACTTCATCGCCGGGTTTTATATCAAGCGCAAGAAGCGCCAGAGCCAGGGTTACTGTGCCGTTCACGGACATCGCGGCATATTTTGCGCCCGTGAAATCGGCGAGGCGTTTTTCAAACTCGCTTACGGAAGAGATATTCCAGCGGTTATTTTTCATGAAATCCAAAAGCGCTTGGCCTTCTGCCTCGTCAAACCACGGTTCCATTTGGGGGATATTTTTTCCGAACATACTTATGTAACTCAAATCAGCGCCTTGTCGTTTTTATACGGCCCGTTTTTTGCCTCAATGAGTTCGGAATCTTTCAGCATATTAATGCCGTATCCTCCGTTCAGAATGATAAAAATATCGCCCGGATTCAGATAGATGTATTTTAAATATTTAAACTTGGGTCCCGGGCCGTAAACATCCAGTTTGATTTTTCCTTTTTTTACAAACAAACATTCTTGCACCTGCTTTGTTACAAGGCGTTTTGAGCTGTGGTAATGTTTTTTTAGATATGCCCCCTTAGGATGCTTGAGGCCGATCAGCTGCAGCGGCTCTTCGTCTGCGGTTATCGGCACAGAACCCCTTTTGAGTTTTGTTATTTTTATCCCGACCAATTTGCCTTTATAAACGATTTTCTCCATAATACGTTATATTAACATGAAAATATTTTTTGTCACATCCAAACTGAAAAACCCGAATACGGCTGCGGGGTCGGTGATAGAGCTTGACTACATGATGAAAGAGCTTATGAGACTTGGGAATGAAGTAACCGCGGTTACGGTTTTTTCCAAAACCAACGACCTCACGGAACCGCCGCCGTATAAATTGATTGAGGAAAACATAAATTCCGTAAAACTTTTCCCGATTCAATGGGCGATTTTTAAGATTTTGCGGAAATATGAAAAAGATTGCGACATTTTTCATATTGACGGGCAGTATATTTATGGCGGAGGGTTTTATAAATTTTTCGGAGGCAAAAAACCTCTCTTTGCCTATCTTATACGGGAGCCGGCAATTCTCGGCGAATACACATCCTTTCTTTTTGATAATCGTTCTTGGCGGGAAAAATATTCGCTTAAATCTTTTTGGAAGCTTTTTAAAAGAAAAGTCAGGTGGTTTATTGAGCGCTTTATTTTGGTGCGCCTTGCTTCTAAAATTGACTATGTTTCGTGCCTCAATCCAATTTTAAATAAAATGCATTACGATTTTGGTTTGCGGCCGACTGCAAACGGGCTTATTATAGGCGACACTTATCCTATGGACGAAACAATGCGAATGGCCGGAATTACTGAAAATTATTATCGCGGCCGCGCGGGCAAGAATGAAAAAGTCGTTCTTTACTACTCCGGACGGATGGCGCCTGGAAAGGGGTACGATCTTTTGCTTGCCGGCTTTGCGAGGGTAAAAAACAAAGGCAATTTCAAACTCATTTTGGGAGGATCCGGTCCGGAAGAGCCGCAGGTCAGGCGGATGATAAAAGATTTTGGATTGGAAAATTACGTTGAACTTCCCGGATGGGTTTCGCGTGAGAAGCTTTATGAATATTTAAAAACCAGCGATATTTATGTTTTTACCCGTTGGGGCAAGGCTCTTTCCGCGCTGGCTTTGGTTGAGGCTACCGTTTTCGGTTTGCCGTCCATAGTGCCGGCGCGCACGGGTTTGGCTTGGGAAGCCGGCAAAAGCGCTTTGACTTTTGAGCCTGAAAATCCGGAAGATTTGGCGCGGCAGATTGAGAAACTCGGCTCCGACTCGGAGTTAAGGAAAGAGCTTTCCAGACAGTGTTACGAAAGATTAAAAGAACCGGATCTGGACTCGCACCAGACGGTTGTTGCAATGAACGTTATTATGAAAAGTTTAGTTTTTGGCCCGAAAAAGCAATCGCTTTACGAATTTCTTAACGGGTTGCGGAAGCTGCACTAAAATCAAATAAATTTTTAAGGCGAAAAGTGAAAAAAATCCTTTGAGTTGAGTTAATCTCCCACGCAACCTATCAAGAAAAGTATTTTGATTGCATTTTGTTGCATAAGTTATATTGCTTACTATTCCTATATTTTTAAAATTTTTTGAACCAAAGACAAATTCTTTAAGTACGCGCCGCGGCCCCGGCCATCCGAAGAGCGGCTGATTTTCAAAAATAATCGCGCGAAGATCAGGATATGTGTTGTGGATTGCAATGGTACCGCCATCTATCACGTGTTTTGACCAATCGGCCAAATCATTTTTGGAAAGTTCGTAATCGTGATAATTGACGTCCAAATACAAAAACTCAATGGGCTCTTTCCAGATTTGCGCGGCCTCATCGGAAGCTTTTAATAGCGGCTCAACAACATTATCAACCCCGGCATTTTTCATGTTTTCTTTAAATTCTTTAAAAGTCCAAATTTTTTCTCCGGGGTGGCTTGCGATATGATCCGGGCTGCCGGTATGCGGATCAATCGCGTAAATTTTAACTTTGTTTCCGGCGAGCGACCCTAGCCCCAGGCAAACAGTTGACCTGCCTTTCCAGGATCCGATTTCAACAATTACTCCGCGCCCGGAACATTTTTTTGCGGTTTCATAAAGAAAAAAACCTTCACGGTAAGATGTCCAGCCCTGGATTTTGTCCGCGGCTTGTGCGACTCTCTCTCTCTCTCGTGCGGCGTCATTAAATTTGCATTAAATTTAATTTAGAGGCAAGAAAGTCTACAAATGGCGCTACGGCCTCCTTTTTCTTTTCCATGTTGCTCCCGCCTTCTATATCCCAGATTTGCACAAGGTCAAGATCCGCGCTTTCTTGGAAAATTGCCGCAAGCAAATTCAGCAGAGCTTCTTCGTCGTAATTAAAATTTTCAAGCTGTTCTTTTACCATGTAGGGCAGATCAGCGATGGCTTTGCAGTTTTTAACCATCGGCAGTATGTTGAAAAACGCGTTGCCGAAAGTTATAGCCGGTTTTTTTAAAAGTACTGCTTCCCACGCAGATGTATTGGTGAGAGTGATAATGATTTTGGCGCGCTCAATGAGTTCAAAGCTTGTTATTGTCGGTTTGATTAATTTGACGTTCGGTATCTTTTTTAATTCTCTGTAAAAATTTCTCGGCCGATAGCCGAACATTGCAGGATGCTCTTTTATGTAAAATTTGTAGCCAATCGGCAGAGATCTTGCGATTTGCTTGGCGAGCCACAGCTGGTCGGTGTAAAACGGCGCAAAAAGAGAAACCGCCATTTCCGGTTCATACTGCAGAGGATAGAACGCAAAATCGTCTTTTGCGTCAAATTCGTCATAGAAAACTTCAAAACCGACCAAAATCCTTATTTTGCGCCGGGCCCGGTCAATGAGGAAATAAAATGGATTTTTACAATAATCGCGGTCTTTGTAACGGAAGTAATCTATGGTATTTTTCGCGATCCAGTAAACCGTGTTTATAATTTTATTCGGCAAAAGAAAATTAAATTGTTTTTTGCGGGAGAGCGGCCTCGCGCTCGGCGCGTCAACGGGCGAATGCGTTGTTGGGTGTTCGCGCCATTTTTTCAGGAAGGTCTCGGCCTCAAGGCGTTTTTCCTGCAAAAAAAACTTTTTTTCCTGAAGTTGATTAAAAACATTTTCAACAAAACTCAATGTGCCGTATTTTTCCGTAACGGAATACTTTCCTCTAATCCGCGCCGTCTGGATAAAAAACGTTTTAATGTTTTTTTTCTTGGCAATATGGTAAAGAAGCATATTGGTGAAATCATTTATTACGGCGAACAGCATAAAATCTGGTTTTTCTTTGTCCAGAAAAGCAATGATTTTTTTCGCGCTTGATTGCAGCATGCGCATCATTTCCTCATGCGTGAAAGGCGGGGTGTTGTGGGGATAGTCGCGGAGATACAGCCCATATCGCACAGTGCGATCTATTTCTATATATGGCCACAGATTGGGCAGGCCGTATTCTTTTCCCAAAAATTGGATATAATCGCGGTCAAGTTTTTCTGTTTTATAGCCGTTACGCAGTTCCGATTCCAGCAGAAAATCCGAGTATTTTATTTCTTTTTGCGATTTCAAAAACTCCAAGCTCGGAGTGAGCTCTACATAGCCGCAGAAATCTTTTACCCCGTATCGTTTCTTTAAAACTACGGCCATGGCGTGCCCTACGTAAGCAAATCTCCTTTGCAACTGTAAACAAGCTTTCATGGTTATATCCATATATAACATGAAAGTGAAAACCATTGTAACTCTCGGGCCGGCAACGCGAACCGAGGAAAGTTTAAGGAAAATAAAAGACAGAGGAGTGGATTTTGTGAGAGTCAACATGTCGCACTCCGGAATAGAGGATTTGGAATATTTTGTCGGCTTGGCCAAAAAAAATGGCCTTGAATTTATAATTGACACTGAAGGATCACAGATAAGAAACGGTAATTTAAAAGGGGGAACGATTTATTTTGATGAAAATGACGAAGTCCGCCTCGGCGGGGACGGCGGAGATGCGCCGCCGGGCGATAAAGAAAAAATTTTTCTCCGCCCCAAAGAAATAATTTCACAGCTTGAGGAGGGAGATATTCTTTATATGGATTTTGACGCTCTAGCCTTGCGTGTCAAAGACACCTCAACAATATCCAAAGGTTATATTACTGCCGATGTTATTTCCCCGGGTTTTTTAGGAAGCAACAAAGCCGTGGCCGTAAGTTCTGCGTTGGGCAGATTTTACAATTTGCCGCCCCTTTCGCCAAAGGATTATAAATCCATAGAATTGGGTCTCAAAGAAAACGTCGGATACATCGCTGCCTCATTTATGCGGTCGGGAGAATTCGTTGACGAAGTAAGAAGAACCACAAAAGGCCGGATGAAAATAATTTCAAAAATTGAATGCCAAGACGGGCTGGATAATCTTGACGACATAATTTCCAAATCTGATTTTTTATTTATAGACCGGGGAGATTTAAGCAAAGAGGTGCCGTTGGAAGAGATCCCGTTTTTGCAGAGAGATATAATCAAAAAAGCGAAAAAATCCGGTAAGGGAGTTTTTGTGGCCACGAATCTTTTGGAAACAATGGTAGAAAAGAAACAGCCTACGCGCGCGGAAGTCCACGACGTCGTAAACAGTGTTTGGGGGGGCGCTTACGGGCTGGTGTTGGCCGCCGAAACCGCCATAGGAAAATATCCTATTGAATGTATCAATATGCTTAATGCTTTAATTTCGCGCGCCTGCTCCGAAGGCGGAGGCGGGGCTTTAATAGCTCCGCATGGCGGGAAACTGATCAGTAGGGCGGTTGGCAAAACGCCGGATGGGGTGTATGTTAATTCGCTTAAAAAACTGAAAATTACTGAAAATGCCGCGATGGATGCCGAGCAGATAGCGATTGGCGTATTCAGCCCGTTGGAGGGATTTATGGGGAAAAAGGACCTGCGGGGCGTTTTAGATAATATGCGCCTTGAAAGCGGCGTTCCATGGCCTTTGCCGGTCGTACTGGACGTTTCCGAGGAGGAGGCAAACAAAGTTCGGGAAGGGGACGACATAGCGCTGATTGATAGCAGCGGCGGGGCACTGGCTATTTTGCATTTGGAAGAAAAATTCAGTTTGGACAAATCGGAATTCATTTCAAAAATGTACGGCACAAATAGTCCGGATCATCCCGGCGTGCAGATGGTTATGGATATGAAGCCGGTTCTTTTGGGGGGCAAAATAACTCTCCTAAAAAGAAGGCCGGCCGAAAATTCCGCTTACGCGCTAACCCCGCGCCAAGTAAGAAAAATTTTTGCGGAAAGGCATTGGTCAAGAGTTGTGGGTTTTCACACCAGAAATGTTATTCACAGAAGCCATGAATACATACAGCTTGCCGCCATGGAGCGGGAACACTGCGACGGATTATTCGTGCATCCGGTGGTCGGTAAAAAGAAGCCGGGCGATTACAACGCTTCATATATAATTAAAAGTTATGAAAGGATGATGAACGGGATTTATCCAAAACATAAAGTTGTGTTCGCGACATTCAATACTTATTCACGTTACGCCGGCCCCCGCGAAGCGTTGTTCACGGCGATTTGCAGAAAAAATTTCGGCTGCAGCCATTTTATCGTCGGGCGCGACCATACCGGGGTGGGAAAATTTTATCACCCGAATGCTTCACATGATATTTTTGATAAATTTCCGGATATCGGGATAAAAGCGGTAAAATTTGACGAAGTTTTTTATTCAAAAAGCTTGGATAAGCATATACACGCGAAAGAGAGCCCTAATCACGACCAGGCGGACAAATTATCCATAAGCGGCACGGAGGCCCGCAAGACATTTGAAAAAGGCGAATTGCCGCCGACGTGGTTTATGCGCCCGGAAATCGCGGGCATCATTACCACTGCCATTAAAAACGGCGAAAAAGTTTTTGTGGAAAAATAAAAAATGCACCCATGAGCAAAATCGGTAAAATAATTTGGTTCACGGGGCTTAGCGGTTCCGGAAAAACAACTTTGGCGGGCGCTTTGCGAAACGAGCTTCTGGGCTTTGGTAAAACTTGCGAGATTTTGGATGGAGACGCCGTAAGAAGCTCGCTCAACCGCCATCTTGGTTTTAGCCGCGCGGACATCAGAGAAAACAATAAATTGCTGGCAGAACTTGCTTTAGAAAAATCCAAAAAATATGATTTTGTCCTGGTTTCCGCGATTTCTCCGTTTAGAGAAGACAGGGCAATGGCAAGAAGCTTGGCTGGTAAAAATTTTATAGAGCTTTTTGTGGATTGTTCTTTGGAGAAATGCATTGAAAGGGATGTTAAGGGTTTGTATAAAAAGGCGCTTGCTGGGGAAATAAATAATTTTATAGGCGTGAGCGCTTCAAATCCTTACGAAATTCCGGAAAATCCGGATTTTGCTGTAAAAACAGTCATTGAGCCAATGGAAGAAAGTTTAAGCAAACTGCTTGCTTTTTTGGGATTTGAAAGTTCAAAAATAAATATTTATGAATCGTAAAAACAAGATTATCTTGGGGCGGCGAAAACCCCTGGTAAAAAATCTGCTTTTGCTTGACGGCATCGGCCGCGCCGGAAAATTTTTGGCCGCGAATATTTTAAACGGCTTCGCTGATGTTGAGCCGGTTCAGCTTTGCGGCATCTTGGAGCATATCCCATTTTTTACGAAATTGGGTTTTATTGAAAAAAGAGCCGCCGAAGAATTATTGCACCACGAAATTGATATGCACTGTTATGAAACGCTCATAGGCAGAAACTTAAACCATCGCATATTTGATAAATCGTCTGTTGTGAATAATCCTAATTATAAAAAACTGCTTTTGAGGTCAAAAGAGCTAGATGCGGACAAAGAACTCAATAGTTTTTACAAACGCGGAGCTTACAGTTTTTTTCTTGTGCACGAGGTTTTGCCCGATATGAAAATTTATTTTGACAGCTTCCCGAAAATAAAAGTTATTAGTTTAAAACGCAGTCCGGTGGATTTGGTGAGTTCCTGGTACGATACTGGAGCTACCAAAAGATGGGGCAAAGACCCCAAATATTTTAATATCCCGGCAGAAGGCAAAAACGGAGTTATGCCTTGGTATGTGTTCAATAATTCCGAAGAATACGAAAAACTCGGACACATGGATAAAACCATTCTTTCAATAGAAGCGTTATTTCGAAGGTATGAAAATGCCGAGAAAAGTCTTTCTTCGGAAGAACAGGAAAAGGTTTTGTTCGCGAGCTACGAAGATATTTTGGGGCAAACCGCAAAAGTTGTAGAAATGATAAGAACTTTTATCGGCAAACAACCATTACCTGAAATGGCGCGCATTTTAAAAAGGGAAGCGTTGCCGAATCGGGATTATTTTAATGGCGCTGTCAAAAAAAAGAAACTGGACAAAATTAAATTTAACGCGTCGCCGCATTTTTTTAAGAGGCTCTCGGCATTAGAAGAAAAATATTACAGCAATGCCTAAAAAAAGAAAAATTTTAGCTATTATTCCGGCAAGAGGCGGATCCAAAGGCATACCGAATAAGGCAATTAAAAATTTTTGCGGAAAGCCTTTGATTTACTACACCATCAAAGAAGCCAAAAAATCCGGTCTTTTTGATAAAATTGTGGTTTCCACCGATTCGCCTAAAATTGCCGGAGTGGCCGAAAAATTCGGCGCTTTGGTTCCTTGCCTCCGTCCGGCGAAGCTGGCCAGGGACAAGTCCAACGTGGCGGACGCGGTTGTTCATATGCTGGATTATTTGCGTAAAAGCGAAAATTACAATCCGCAGGCGTTTTTTCTGCTTCAGCCGACCTCTCCATTGAGAGATTCTACGGATATATTAAAAAGCTGGAAAATATTTAGGAGAGCAAAAACCAAGGCTTTAACGTCAGTTTGCAGGAAGAAACACCAAATTTTAAACATTGTAAAAAGCCGCATAAAAACCGTAAGTCTCGGCCCGCTAAACCGCGGCGATTTGCCGGACGCTTTTGAGCAGGATGGGATGATTTACATAGTTAATACGAAATTTTTTCTAAAAAATAAAATTTTTGAGCCGGAATGGAAAACCGCCGCATATATTTCCCCAAAATGGAAAGCCGTTGATATTGATGATATGGAAGACTTTAAATTAGCAGAAACTCTTTATAAAAATAGGGCGTTTTTAAAAAAATATGAGTTGGGATAAAACTTGGGAAAAAGTTTTCAGCTCCAAAGAGTGGGGCAAATATCCGCCAGAGGTGCTGGTGCGTTTTGTGGCGCGAAATTATTACGCGGCGCCGGACCGAAGCAAAATTAAAATTTTGGACTTGGGTTGTGGCACTGGTGCCGCAACTTGGTATATGGCCCGCGAAGGATTTTCAGTTGTCGGAATTGACGGATCCAAAACTGCGATTAAAATCGCGCGGCGAAGATTTAAGGCAGAAAAACTTAAAGCCGATTTTAAAATTGGCGATATTGTTAAATTGGACTGGCCCGATAATTATTTTGACTCTGTTACGGATATAGCGAGCATTCAGAGTAACTCGTATCAAAATATCAAAAAAATAATGGGCGAGGTTTATCGGGTGTTAAAACCGGGAGGAAAATTTTTCGGTACGATGATAGCGGAAGAAAAAAATATGCATTGGATCTTGATGGAACACTTTTTTAAACTTGCGGAAATAAAACAACTCTTTTTGCCGTTCAGGGACTTAAAAGTTGATTATTCAAAAAGGACGATGGACAACCGGCGAGCTATTACAAAATTATGGTGCGTAGAGGCGACAAAATGATTAAAAACAAACACAATTTCGCAAAACAGATTCGTATTGGTTCCAAAACGCTGAAAGATTGCGGGCCGGTTTTTATTGTTGCAGAAGCGGGCTTGAATCACAACGGCAGTATGAAACTGGCCAAAAAACTTATTGACGCCGCCAAAGACGCGGGGGCTGATGCGGTGAAGTTCCAAACTTTTAAGGCCGAGGAAGAAAATACGGAAAAGGCGTATAAGGTGGATTATCAAAAGGACGAAACGGGAGACAGCGAATCGTACATAGATATGATAAAAAAAATGGAGTTCGGCGAGGAAGAGCACCGCGTTTTGATGGATTATTGCAAAAAGAAAAACATAATATTTATTTCAACTCCGTCGGAGGAGGTTAGCGCAGATTTACTTATGAAGCTTGATGTGCCGGCGTTTAAGATCGCTTCCAATGATTTAGTTACGATTCCGATGCTGGAGAAGATCGCCGCGTTTGGGAGGCCCATGATTATCTCAACCGGCATGGCGGATTTGGCGGAAGTGAAAGAGGCGCTGGATACAGTCAGCGCTTTGGGCAATAAAGATGTAATTCTTTTGCATTGCACTTCAAGCTATCCGACGCCGCCGGAAGATTTAAACCTGAACGCGATGAGCACGCTTAAAAACGAATTAGGGTGCCTTGTCGGATTTTCGGACCACAGCGAAGGGGTAGAGGCCGCGTCTTTGGCGGTGCTTTTAGGAGCGGTTTTGATAGAGAAACATTTTACTTTGGACAAAACTCTTCCCGGACCCGACCACAGAATGTCGCTTTTGCCGGGTGAGCTCAAAGCAATGGTAGAAGCTATCCGCCAAGCGGAACATGCCCGCATTATGCTCGGCGACCCTGAAAAGAAACCCACAAAGATGGAACTTGAGACGAGGAAAGCAACTCGCAAGGGAATTGTTGCAAGGCGTGACATTAAAAATAGAGAGACGATTGATGCGGGCATGCTGGCTTATAAGCGTCCGGCTTTGGGTCTTCCGCCGCGAGTTTATAAACAAGTCGTCGGAAAGCTCGCCGCCGCCGATATTGCCAAAGATGAATTTATCACAGAAAATCTTTTATCATGAAAACGAAAAAAATAATTTATGTTACCGGGTCGCGAGCAGAGTACGGAGTAATGAAGGAATTGCTACTTAAGATGCGGGCTTCCGGAAAATTTAATTTGTCTTTAATTGTGACCGGAATGCATTTTAGCAAAAAACACGGTTTTACATTGGAGGATATAAAAAAGGACAAGTTCCGGATTGCGGCTAAAGTGAATATGCATGTTGAAGACAGCAGTCTTGCCGGCATGGCCAAATCTGTCGGCTACGGAATCCTCGGCATCACCGGCGCGTTTTTACGTGAACGGCCGGATTTGGTGATGGTAACCGGAGACCGCGGAGAATTGCTTGCCGCGGCAATCGCGGCCTCACATCTTAACATTCCCGTGGCGCATATATCTGGCGGAGATATGACTACCGGAGCGACAATAGATGAACGGGTGCGGCACGCCATTACCAAGTTTTCCACTTTGCATTTTGCAGAAAGTAAAAAAAGCGCCAAAAATCTCGTCCGCATGGGCGAAAATAAAAAATTCGTGTTCGCGGTCGGTAACCCCGGAATGTCAGAGAAGCATAGTTTCAGCAAAGAAGATAAACTGGCGATTGCCAAAAAGTATAAACTTGATTTAAGCCGTCCTGTTTTGCTGGTTGTACAGCACCCGGTTACCACGGAGCCCGACCGCGCCGGAGAGCAGATGCGCCAAACTATGGAGGCTTTAAAAAAATTGCAGATGCAATCCGTGCTTATATATCCCAATTCCGATTCCGGCAGCAAACAAATCATCGCGGTTATAAAAAAATATCAAAAATTATCGTATCTCCGCGTTTTTAAAAGTATTCCGCGTAGAGATTTTCTAGGTCTTATGAGTTTGGCAAGCACGATGGTCGGCAATTCAAGCAGCGCGCTTTTTGAAGCGCCATCTTTTGGTTTGCCGGCGGTAAATATTGGTTTAAGGCAGGAAGGCCGGGAACGCGTCGCCAATATTATTGATGCAGGCCATAATAAAGCCAGCATTATCTCGGCGTTCAGGCGAGTCATGTCCGCCAAATTCAGGCGGAAGATAACGCGTATTCATAATCCTTACGCCCAAAAAAATGCAGATGACAAAATAATAAAAATTCTAGGCAAATGGTCCAATATAGTTTAAAAACACTAACACTGGAGGACGAGGCCGAGATAAAAAAAATACTCGCGTGGTTCCCGAAGGCGGACATATATTCCGACCCGCGTTATTTGCGGCTCTTTCAAAATTACACCGGAGAGCGGGCGATATATTTTTATTACGATAGCGGCGCCTGCAAAATCCTCCTGCCGATTTTTGAAAGGACTTTACCGTTCGCGGCTCCGTATAAAGACATGGTTTCTTCGTGGTATTACGGCGGGCCGATATATAATTTTAAAAATATAGAGACGGCCCGAATTCATATAAATAACTTTTTGCCGGAGCTTAATAAATATTGTTTAGAAAATAATATCGTAAGCGAATTTCAAAGGCTTAATCCAATGCTTGAAAACCACAAGTTTTATGAAAGCGATGCTCAAACGCCGTTTAATAGAAAAATTGTATACATAGATTTAAATCAGGATTTGGAATCCGTACGCAAAGAATATTTATATAAAGCAAGAAAAAATATAAATAAAGCACACCGTAGCGGACTCAAGGTTGTGCGCCAAAAAGATGAAGACGGCATTAAAAAGTTTTTTAATCTTTACACGGCTTCGCTTAAGCACAGAAAAGAAACAAGACCGTTTTATTATTTTAATCAAAAGTTTTTTTTGGATATGTTTGAAAGTTTGCGGGACGGCGCGGAGTTATTTAACGTTTACTTTGATGGTAAATTAGCCGCCTCCTCGGTGGTTTTGGGATGCGGCGAAACGCTTTACGATTATTTGCGTGCATCGGATCCAGCCCTTCTTGACTTGAGGCCAAACGATTTTGTGGTGGACGAAATTGTGGTTTGGTCGAAAACGGTGGGTTATAAATATTACGATTTGGGCGGCGGGCGATCCGGCGCCGAAGACGACAAGCTTTTTGAATTTAAAAAATCATTTTCCCAAAAAACAAGGGATTTTTATATGTATAAAAAAATCCATAATTTGCCGAAATATAAAGAGCTTTGCGCGCTTGCCGGAAAAAAAGAAAGCGAATTGGCTTACGAATCCGCAGAGTTTTTTCCCGAATATGGCAAGTAACACTACGGCGTTTGGATTAGTTATTTATATACAAATGGCAAAGAAAAAAATTAAGATTAATTTGGCCAAGCCGTGGTTTGACCGGAGAGAGCCAGAAGCGGCTTACCGCGTAGTGAAATCCGGCTATTTGATATCCGGTCCTTTAGTGGAGAAATTTGAACGGGAATTCGCCAAAAAAATCGGCGTTAAATACGCCATTGCGGTAAACAGCGGATCATCGGCTTTGCTTGTGGTCCAGCAGGCTTTGGGTATCGGGCGCGGAGACGAGGTCATTGTTCCTAATATGACATTTATTTCCACGGCTTCTTCTTCTTTATATCTTGGAGCGAGGCCGGTATTTGCGGATATTGAGATGAAAACTTACGGTATTGACCCAGAAGCCATTGTCAAAAGAATTGCAAACCTGCCCGCCAGCAGGCGGAAAAAACTCAAAGCTATTATTCCGGTTCACTATGCCGGGCAGTCATGCGATTTGGATCCGATATTAAAAATCGCAAGAAAACACAAACTGTTTGTCGTAGAAGACGCGGCGGAAGCTCATTTGGCGGAGTATAATGGCAGGAAAGTGGGCGGAATAGGCGATATCGGCATTTTTAGTTTTACTCCCTCAAAGCCGATGACTACGGGCGAGGGGGGAATGATTACAACCAACAATGCGGAATTGGCAAAAAAATGCAAACTAATCAGAAATTTTTATGACATAAACAAATTTCAGTGGCACGAATTCGGTTTTCATTTCCGGATGCCGGAAACGATGGGGGCGATAGGCCTTGTTCAGCTTGCGAAGCTGGAGAGAGCTGTGGCAATGAGAATGTCCATTGCTCATCGTTACACAAAAGAGCTCAATAAACTTGGCTGTATAGTTACTCCGTACGAAAGAACCAGAAAAGATATTAATTTTCAGCTTTACACAATAATGCTGATTCCTGGAGCTTTATCTATTGATAGGGATAAATTTATTGATGAGCTTGGCTTAAGAGGCGTCCAGGCGAGATTATATTATCCATGCCTGCATAAGCAAAATGTATTTAAAGGCATGGGGCGTTATAATGACAATGAGTTTCCAAATTCAATTGCTTTTGAGAAAAACGCGCTGTCGCTCCCGATTTACCCGGGTTTGAAAAACAAAGAAGTGAATTACGTCATTTCATCAATACAAGAAATAGTAAAAAAATATAAAACATGAGCAAAAAAGTTTTAATTACCGGAGGCGCTGGATTTATTGGGCACACTATGGCCAAGTATTTTGCGTCCAAGGGTTTGGAAGTAAAAACTTTTGACCTTTTTCAGCCGCCGAAAACGGTTGGAGAGCACATTGTTGGCACAATAATGTTTCCAGACGAGCTTTATAAGGCAATGAAAGGCTGCGATTACGTTGTGCATTTGGCAGCGGTGTTGGGCGTCGCGCGCACGGAAAACCAGCGGTTAAAATGCCTCAACGTAAACACGCTTGGGACAATCAATGTTTTGGACGCCGCGGTTAAGGCGGGAATTAAAAAAATAGTTCTTTCCTCATCCTCCGAGGTTTATGGCGAACCCGCGAAAACTCCCATAAGTGAAGACGATAAAACTTTTCCTAAATCAGTATATGCAGTTTCCAAATTGGCCGGAGAAGAATACGTAAAAGCTTATCATCAGACGCACGGGCTGGATTATTCCATTGTCCGATTTTTTAATGTTTACGGGCCGGGACAGGTTGCGGAATTTGTGCTTCCCAAATTTATCCGCGCTGCGATGATTGGAACGCCGCCTATAATCAACGGAGACGGAAAACAGGTGAGATCGTTTTGCTATGTTGACGATGCTGTGGAGGGCGTGTATTTAGCTTTGACCAGCAAAGAAGCAAATGGACACGTGTTTAATATCGGCAATGACCGAGCGGCTACCAGCATGCTGGATTTGGCAAATAAGGTTACGGCTTCGGCAGGTAAAAATAATCTCGGAGTAGAATTTGTAAAAGAAGAGCACGCGGACCGCAAAAACGCGCGTGAAATCATAAACAGGATTCCGGACATCTCAAAGGCCAGACGGATACTTGGCTACGAACCAAAAATAACTTTAGACGAAGGCATCGCGCGCACAATAGCAAGCGGTCATATCCCAGAATCATGGACGGAACAAGCGTAAGAGATTTGCTGTGTCTTTTCAGGAAAGAATTCGGCCGGTATAAATTTCAGATAATTATATTGGCCATTTTGAGTTTTGTAAGCGGCATTTTGGAGGGCGTCGGCATTAACGCAATAATTCCCCTGTTTGCTTTTGTAAGCCGCGACGCGGTCAAAGGGACCGATATAATTTCAAAAACGATAGAGAACTTTTTTGCTTATTTCAATTTGAGTTATACTCTCGCTTCTTTGCTGGTCTTTATTATTGTGCTGTTTTTGATTAAGGCCGTTGTTTTGTTTTTCGCGAACTTTGTTATAACCAAAATTACTTATATGTACGCAACTAAAACCAGAAGCGAGCTTTTTGCGTTGACGTTGAAAGCCGACTGGCCATATCTCTCGCGGCAGAAAATTGGCCACCTTGATCAGGTTTTAACTACGGATATTAACCACAGCTCCAAGCTTCTTGCTTATATCAGCGACTCAATTTTGGTCGTGGCCAATTTGGCGGTGTACAGTTTGCTTGTGGTCAACATCTCGCCAATTATAGCCACGCTCACGCTTTTGTTGGGGGCGGCCGTGCTTTTTATTTTGAAACCCCTGTTTCGCAAAAACGCAAGCATATCCGAAGAAACCGCAAAATTGTATAAAGAGCTGGCGCACTTCGTCAACGAAAACATAATCGGCATGAAAACGGTAAAGGCCGCTATGGTTGGGGCGCGTATTATAGAAAAAGGCAGGAAATATTTTGATAAGTTGAAAGATTTGAACATGAAAATTGATATATTAAGAAATGCCACATCCGCGCTTCTGCAGCCGATGGGCGCGATTTTTGTTGTCGGCATATTTGCTTTTTTTTACAAAACGACTGCGTTTAATTTTGCCTCTTTCGCGGTAGTCGTTTATGCGATAAATAAAGTAGTGGCTTATATCCAGATAGCGCAATCCAGCGCGCAAGCCATTTATTCATCGGCGCCTTATTTGGCCAGCGTGTACAATTACAGGAACGGCATGATGAAACGCAAAGAAAAAGACGGCGGAATCAAAAATTTTGGATTCAATAATCGCCTAGAATTTAAAAATGTAAGTTTTGCTTACGATAATGCCGGCGGAGTCATTAATGACGTAAGTTTTATAATAAAAAAGGGCGAGATGGTTGGGTTAATCGGACCATCCGGCGCCGGGAAAACGACAATCGTTGATTTAATTTTGCGGCTTTATGTCTCGCGGGAGGGGCAGATTTTCTTGGACGGCGAAAATGCCTCAAATATCCGCATTGAGGATTGGCGGAAAAATATAGGATATGTGTCGCAGGATATTTTTCTTTTAAATGATACTATTAAAAACAATATAAAGTTTTACGGCGACACGGTGTCCGACGAGGATATAACGCAGGCCGCGAAGGTGGCTAACATCTACGATTTTGTGGAATCTTTGCCGAATAAATTTGACACGGCCGTCGGCGAGCGCGGTATTTTGCTATCGGGCGGCCAGAGGCAGAGAATTATTTTGGCGCGAGTTCTTGCGAGGCGCCCGCAAGTTTTGATTTTGGACGAAGCTACCAGCGCTTTAGATAACGAATCGGAATCGCTCATCCAAAAAGCCATTGAAAGCTTGAAAGGGGGAGTTACGGTTCTCGCTGTCGCTCACAGGCTTTCTACGGTTATGGTTGCGGACAGGCTGTTGGTTCTTGATGGCGGAAAAATTATTGAAGAGGGCGCGCCGAAGGAGTTGCTAAAAGACAAAGATTCTTATTTCTTTAAAGTTTATAATTTAAGAACTTAACGGGATGAAATTATTTTTAATAAGCTGGGACGGGAAAGAGCTCGGTTTGATAGATGCCGCCCTCAAACTAAAAGAAAACTCGCACGAAATAGTCTATTGGACTTATTTTCGCGATGAAAGTATTGATAAGTCTAAATTTCCGAAAACTGTTTTCCATAATGTTTTTGATGCGCTTGCGGGCAAGCCGGCTGACGGCATAGATACATTAGATTTTTTGCCGCCTGGCGAAGATCTTTTAAAACAATTTTATGAAACGGAATCTGTAATTCTGACTATGATGCACAAAAAGTTTGAATGGAGCCCGATTGAACAGCGTAAGCATTTTTATCATCATTTTCTCCAGTATTGGTACGGCGTGATTAAAAAATTAAAGCCGGACGCGATTATTTATTCGTCTATACCGCACACGGTGTACGATTTTGTCATATACGATCTGGCAAGGAAACTAGGAATTAAAATAATAATATTTGAAGACATTTTGATCGCTAACGGCTGGGTGATAGTGATGAACGATTATAAGGCTGGTTCGGCGGATCTGATAAAACAAATCAAAGAAAACGCGTACAGCCGATTTTCTTTGGCGGATTTAAATCCGGACACAAGAGCGCATTATAAAAGCCAAACTGAAAACGGCGGAGACAAAAGTCCGCTTTATCTAAAAGAGGATCTCGTGAGATATAGAGGTTTGAGCCAGTTTTTAATAAAGCTCCGTTCTTTGTGGACGACGCTCACCGTGCTTAAGGAGATTTCCGTATTGTGGAAAGCGCTTACTTACTTGCCAAGGCAGTTCGGGCCCAACCTTAAAAAAGAGCACCTTTCCGTCCAATCAGCGCCGGATTTCGGTAAAAAATATGTTTACGTTACTTTGCAATACCAGCCGGAGGCGCAGACTTGCCCGCAGGCCGGAGTTTTTTCCGACCAGATTTTGATGGTTGAAACTTTAGCTTCCGTTCTTCCGGAAGGCTGGTTGGTTTATGTAAAAGAGCACCGTATTGTCTGGCTGCGGCGTGGGCTTAATTATTATGATTGCAGATATAAAGGATATTACAGGGAGATCGCCAAATTAAAGAATGTAAGACTTGTGCCGATAGAAACGGATTCTTTCCAATTAATCCGCCATTCGCAAGCGGTGGCTACAGGGGCCGGTACGGTTGGCTGGGAGGCGATTTTACGCGGAAAGCCGGCTTTGATTTTTGGCTACCCATGGTACCAGCATTCGGAAGGCGTATTTAAAATTAAAGACGCGGCATCTTGCCGGGAGGCGCTGGAAAAAATTAAAAACGGATTTAAAGTATCCCAAGAAAAAATCATTAATTTTTTGACGTGCCTGGACAGGGTAAGTCTTCAAGCGTATTTTCATCCTTACATACAGCGGACTTCTCTTTCCAAAATAAGCGTGCGGCAAAACTCGGAGAATATCGCCGGGGCTATTGAGGCCGAATTAAAGAAATTAAACGCTGGATAATATGGAGCCAAAAATTATTTATTATAAAGATGTTGATCCCGCCGTTTGGGACGGCTGGGTCCAAAAAGTGGGTGGGTCGGCGAGCTATTACCATACTTGGCACTGGATAAATTATATTAGCCAATTTCCAGAGGTTAGGGAAAATGCATCGTTTGTTTTGTTGGATAAAAATAAAGAACCGGTTGCTGTTTGTCCAATGGCTTTAAGTTTTTTTGATAAAGAAAATATTGCCGCGATCTCTTTCGGGCATTCTCCCTGCGGAGCGCCTGCTTTATGCGACATTTCGGCTGGCACATATCGTGATACGTTGGATAAGATTTTGGATATTTATCAATCTTACGGAAATGTGCATAATGCGCGGCAGATAAGCTTCGGCTGGCATCCGTTAAACAGTTTGGCAATGTCCGGAGCTGGCCGCTTGGCGAACGAAAATTCGTTTGGCTTGCTGCGTTATGGCCTGCATTACTATGTGGAGAACACTTTGGTAACCGACCTTTCTTTATCAGAAGAAGCGCTAGCAGATAATTTGGGGAAATACCATTACCGCCACATAAAAAGGGGAGCGAAAAGGGGCATCGCAATCAGGGTATTTAATTCCAAAAATAATTTTGCGGAGACGCCGGAACAGTTCCGGCAATTTCAGGGGGCGCATCTCGCGGCGGCTGGCCGCCAGACTCGCCCGCAAGCAACATGGGATGCCATGCTGGACGGAATCCGTGCTGGTCACGCTTCGCTTTTTATCGCATTTCTTCGTGATACGCCGATAAGTTATTTGTATTGCGGTGAGTTTTTTCTCATGGCCTTCGGTTGGTCGCAAGCCAACGTTGAAAAATACGAAAAAGAATATTCTCCGCGCCATCTTTTGGAGTGGGAAGCCATGCTTTTTTATAAAAAAAACGGCTTTAAATTTTATGAAATAGGAGAGAGGTTTTATGGCCCGCAGCCGTTTTATATCCCAACCGCTAAAGAAATTTCTATAGGTATTTTCAAAGAACGCTACGGCGGGATGCTGCTGCCAAAAATAAAATGGGTAGGCTATTTTGACCGAGAATATATGGAAAAACAGATACAAGAAAATTCAAAAAAGTTTTTGGCGGAAAGCCCTTTATTTAAAATACCGGAGAATGCTTAAGTTACTACATAATGTCTTTCAAAGTTATAATCTATAACTATGGACTACGGGTTTCTCAAAGATAAGGCTGTTTTGGTTACCGGAGGCACCGGGTCTTTTGGGCAAAGATTCGTGGAAAAACTTTTGGGATTGGATTTGTGCAGAAAAATTATTGTTTTTAGCCGCGATGAATTTAAACAGCACGAAATGCGCTTAAAGCTCGGCGATCACGACAAATTAAGGTTTCTTTTGGGAGACGTAAGAGACCTCCAAAGATTGGAAAGGGCGTTTCGCGGAGTGGATATTGTTGTCCATGCCGCGGCCTTAAAACAAGTTCCGGCGCTGGAATATAACCCACTGGAAGCCGTAAAAACCAATGTTTTGGGAACGCAGAATGTGATTGATGCCGCACTTGATTCCAACGTCGGGAAAGTTTTGCTGATTTCTTCGGACAAAGCCGTCAATCCGATTAATTTGTACGGGGCTACCAAACTTTGCGCGGAAAAACTGCTAATTGCCGCAAACTCTTACAGGCGGGAGAGTTCCTCGCCCCCGTTTTTTAGCGCCGTGAGATACGGCAATGTCGTAGGTAGCAGGGGCAGTATTGTGGAAACTTTGAGTTCGCAAAAAAATAAGGGAGTAGTAACCCTAACTCACGAGGACATGACGCGATTTTGGATTACTTTAGACGAAGGAGTGGGACTGGTGCTGAATGCCCTCGGCGCGATGCAGGGGGGCGAGATTTTTGTGCCGAAACTAAAAGCCATGAAAGTGAAAGATTTGATTTCGGCGGCGGCGCCTAACTGCCAGATCAAAATTATCGGCATAAGGCCCGGAGAAAAGCTGCACGAGGTTTTGCTGACTGAAGACGAAGTCAGAAGGACAAAGGACATTGGAAAATACTACTTGGTTGAGCCGGCGCAAGATTGGTGGAAAGCGGCGCACCCCCAATCTTCAGGATACATTCCGAAGAGTTTTCAATACGCCAGCAATAAAGTGGATATTTTAAACAAAGAAGATTTTCTAAGCATAATTTCATAAAATGAAAACCACGTTTTCATCCCGCCGCGGCGGGATCGTTGCTAAAGCAACGATTCCTTACGGGCATCAATCAATTGATAACGCCGATATTGAGGCGGTAAAAAGCGTTTTAAAATCAGACTGGCTGACGCAAGGACCGAAAATTGGGGAATTTGAAAGAGCGCTTGCGCACTATTGCGGCGCAAAATTCGCCGCAGCTTTTTCCAGCGGCACTGCGGCATTGCACGCCGCATATTTTGTTGCAGGAATGAGGCGCGGCGACGAGTTTATTACAACGCCTTTAACTTTCGCGGCCACCTCAAACGCGGGTTTGTATCTTGGGGCAAGGCCTGTTTTCGCCGATATTGATGAGTATGGAAATCTTGACCCGGTGGAGGCGGAAAAAAAAATAACACGAAAAACCAAATTATTGGCGGTGGTAGATTACGCTGGGCATCCGGCGAATTTAGATAAATTTAAAAGCCTAGCCCGCAAACGTAAACTGGTTTTAATAGAAGACGCCGCGCATTCTTTGGGCGCCAAATACAAAGGCAAAAAAATCGGCAGCATTGCCGATATGACTACTTTCAGTTTTCATCCGGTAAAATCAATTACTACCGGCGAGGGAGGGGCGGTTGCGACCAACAGTAAAATTTATTACGAAAAATTAAAACAGTTCAGACACCACGGCATCGGGAGCCGGGGGATGCAGATGCTAGGTTTTAATTACAGGCTCACGGATATCCATGCCGCTTTAGGGATTTCCCAACTAAAAAAGCTGGATAAATTTATAAGCGCGCGGAAAAAAATCGCTTCGCGCTACGGCGAAGCGATTAGGCAAAATAAAAATCTGCTTTTGCCGGAAGAGCACGTAGGCGTGAGCTCTAGCTGGCATCTGTATCCGTTGCGTTTCGCGGGAAAGTCGGCGAATAAACGCGCGGAAATTGTAAAAAAACTCCGCAACGCCGGAATCGGAGCGCAAATTCATTATATTCCGGTGTATCTTCATCCTTATTATCAAAAACTCGGCTACAAAAAAGGCCTATGCCCCAAAGCCGAAGCATTTTACGAAGCAGAAATATCTTTGCCGATTTTCCCAAGCCTCAAAAACACAGAACAAAATTTCGTGATTAAAACTTTAATAAAGATTTTAAAATCCACATGAAAATTTTGATTATTGGCGCGGGATCAATTGGGACGAGGCATTTAAAAAACTTACTTAAGTTAGGTTACAAAAATTTAGTCGTCTCTGATCCCGATGAGAAAAAATTAAAAGTAGCTGCATTGCTTGGCAATTTTTCTTTATACAAAAACGCCAAAACCGCCATAGAAAAAGAACGGCCGAATATTGTTTTTATTTGCAATCCGACGCATTTGCATGTGCCGACGGCAAGTTTGGCTTTAAACTACGGCGCGCATGTTTTTATTGAAAAGCCTCTTTCAAACAATTTAGCCGGCGTTGACGCTTTAATCAAAAAAGTAGCGCGCGGCAAAAAAGTTGTGATGCCTGCTTGCAATTTTCTTTTTTATGAAGGATTTAAAAAACTTCAAAGTGTTTTAAAAAGCATGGTTTATGGCAAAGCGATGCTTTGCCGTGTGGCGCAGGGATTTTATATCCCTTGGGCCAGAAAAAATATAAATTATAAAAAAAGCTATATCGCGAAAAAAACCGAGGGAGGAGGCGTAATTTTAGACCATGTAACCCACTCAATTTATTACCTTTCGGCTCTTTTCGGAGATATTAAAAAAGCGGCGTTGCTTTTGAGTGATAAGCATCCTTTAGGATTCAAAAGCGAAGAGATGGCCGTGTTGATGTTGGAACACAAAAATGGTGTTATCTCCGGCATTGCTTCGGATTATATCTGCAAAAAAACAACGCATCGAATTGAGGTTGTGACCGAAAAAGGCACTCTGACGCTGGATATCGGGGAGGACACCCTTATTTTTGAAGACAGAAAAATAAAAAAAGAGCTTTATCGCGGAGACAAAAATTTAAATAAAATGTTTGTTGAGGAAATAAAACATTTTTTAAATTGTATTAAAAACAACTCTGAACCACTCCAAGGCTTAAGGGCGGCTAAGAATGTTTTAAAAGTTTTAATTCGTGCAAAGAAAATATGAACCTTTTAATAAAAAAAGGGCCGGCTTTGTGGAGGCGGGCTAAAAAAATAATTCCCGGCGGGAGCCAGCTCTTGTCCAAAAGGTCAGAAATGTTTTTGCCTGGTGGATGGCCTTCTTATTATAAGAAAGCCAAAGGTATAGAAGTTTGGGATTTGGATGGAAATAAATATGAGGATTTTTCATTGATGGGCGTCGGGAGTTGTGTTTTGGGATATGCCGATCCGGACGTAAATCGCGCCGTTAAAATGGCGGCGGATTTAGGTTCAATGTCCACGCTAAATTCTCCGGAGGAAGTGGAGCTTGCGGAAATTCTTTGCAAGCTCCATCCTTGGGCGAATATGGCGAGATTCGCGCGGACCGGCGGGGAGGCGATGTCAATTGCCGTAAGAATTGCCCGTGCATACACCGGCCGCGACAAGATTGCATTCTGCGGATATCATGGCTGGCATGACTGGTATTTGGCAGCGAACTTGGCCGACAAGAAAAATTTAGACGGCCATTTATTGCCCGGGCTTGATCCAGCCGGAGTCCCGCGCGGGTTAAAAGGCACCGCTTTCCCGTTCCATTACAATGATATAGCCGCGCTTGAAAAGATTGCTGCCGCAAACAAAGATATCGGAGTAATTGTAATGGAAACGCTTCGGCACACGGAGCCTAAAAATGATTTTATAAAAAAAGTTGCCCAAATAGCAAAAAAAATCGGCGCTGTTTTGATTTTTGATGAAATTTCAATAGGTTGGCGGCTTAATGTCGGAGGCGCACATCTTTTATACGGAGTGAACCCGGATATCGCTGTTTTCGCCAAAGCTATGAGCAATGGCTATCCGATGGCGGCTGTAATTGGCAGAAAGGGAGTTATGGACGCCGCGCAAAAAACTTTTATCTCCAGCACTTATTGGACGGAAGCGGTTGGTCCTGTGGCGGCGCTGGCTACTATTAAAAAGATGCAGAAAAAACATGTGCCGGAACATCTGGGAAAAATCGGGGAGAGGATTGGGAAGGGGTGGAAAGCTGTGGCCGAAAAGCACGGTTTAGATATTACTGTTGTCGGGCCGAATCCGCTTATTACCTTTTCATTCAATCCGCCGGCTGGCGGAGGCAAAATTAATCAGGCGCTCAAAACCCTATTCATTCAGGAGATGCTGAAGCGTGGATATCTCGCGGCCTTGAGCGTTTATGTTTCTTACGCCCACAAAGAAAATCATGTTAAGTCATATCTCAAAGCCGTAGACGAAGTTTTTGGAATAATAAAGCGGTCAATAGAAAATAAAACCACCAGCAACCTTCTTGAAGGTCCGATAGCGCACAGCGGATTTAAGAGGCTAACATAAAAAACGGCTAACCATTAAAGGTTGGCCGAGTAATGATGTCAACGGCTTTTTTTGCCGTTGATCCTGGGATTGGTGCTTCGGGGTAAGCTATTTTTTGATGCCTTCGCATTTTTCTGAAACCATTTGGCGAAAGAAGCCTGCTTATTGTTTCAGCTAATAGGTCCACTGATCCTCCTCGCACTACTTCAGCGGCTTTGTTGCTCTCAAGTTCCCATTCAAGCGGCTTGCCGCCTTGTGCGTCTTCAGCGTCGGCCAAAAGATTTTCAAAGTAAAAGCCGATAATTGGCTTTCTTTGGAATGCTGCCATTGTGGCTAGCGATGATACTGCAGTAACCATTAAGTCGCAAGCCGTTACCAGTATTGCCGAAGTCAGGATGTCGCGCATGAAAATCTTAACTGGAACGTTGCGGCTATACTTTTCAGCGTCGTGGTACATGTCAATTGGATATTGATCGCCTGGATGAATGCCGATTGCGACCATCGGCGAATGCCGCTGAACACACGCGCGGTGCGCGGCTTCAATTACCGAATGGAAAAGCGGCCAGTTAATGCCGAGCCGTTTGTCGCCCGGGACGAAGATAAGCTTTTGATTGTCTCCGACTCCTATTTTCTTCCGCGCTTCTGCCATGGAAAGCTCCGGATAAAAATTTTCATGGAGAACATTTCCAACCGCCGCCACCTGCGCCGCTCTCGGATACAGCGTTTTTGCTTCCTCAACCTCGTCCGTATTTCCCACAAGAAGAAGGTCGGTAATGCCGCGAAGAGAAGTAGCGCCCTTATTGCGAAAAGCGTATCTTCCCGGAGCGTAGACAACAGTCGGCATGCATGGTTTTTGATTCCACACATTTTTTGCCAGTGCCACCTCCGCTTCGTTGAATTCAGAGATAGCAGTAATAAATACGTCCGCATCTAATGCTTGCTGAACTATTTTTTCCGTCAGTGCGAGATTTTTTCCTCTCCCAAAAACTTCAATAGTCGTGTGCTCGCGCTGTTTCAATTCCGAGCTAATGCTATCCAAACAGAGAGACTCTCCATAGTCATTTGCTATCAGAAAAAAATGCATCTTTCAACCCATCCTTCCCTTTTTAAATTCTGGTTAGTATTATAACAAATCTATAAAAGTCGTCAAGCGCAACACAAACCAAAGCACTTGATAATGCGTTATATTCCAATATGGTGATTGCGATTATAGTCCAAGCTCGCATGGCCTCTACGCGCCTTCCGGGCAAGGTGTTAAAAAAAATTTTTGGCAAAACCCTGCTGGAGCATTTAATTTCGCGCCTCAAAAAAGTTAAATCCGCGGATAAAATTATCGTTGCAACTACCACCAAACAGCGAGATGGAAAAATTGTGAAGGTCGCCAAAAAGCTCGGAGTTGATTTTTTCCGCGGCTCCGAAGAAGACGTTTTAGACCGCACTTATCAGGCGGCTAAAATCCGCCGGCTGGCAGACGGCGATGCTATTGTAAGGGTTACCAGCGATTGCCCAATCATAGACCCGGCGATTGTAGATAAAGTAATCAATTTTTACAAACGCAATAAAAATAAATTTGATTATGTAAGCAATACATATCCGCCGACTTTTCCGGACGGAATGGATACAGAAGTTTTTTCTTTTAAAGCGCTTGAGCGAGCCTGGAAGAACGCCTCGTTGCTCTCCGAGCGCGAGCATGTCACGGCATATATTTACAAGCACACGGAAATTTTCCGCATAGGCAATGTCCGCAGCACAAAAGACAATTCGCATCTTCGTTTGACGGTTGATGAGCCGAATGATTTGATTTTGGTGCGAAAAATATTCGGCGCATTATATAAAAAGAATAAATATTTTACTTTACGGGATATTTTGAGTTTCTTAAAAAGAAATCCAAAATCAATTTCAATTAACCAGCACATCAAAAGAAACGAGGGATATTTGACATCGCTTAAAGAAGATGCAAAATTCTTAAAAGAAGCGCAAGTAAAATGAAACCCATTAATATCATTGCAATTTTGGGCGGCGGATTAAAAAAGGACAGCAACGGGAAATGGCGCACCACCAATTATGGCGAGGCGGGAGATAAATTTGGCACAATTGGAGACAGGCTAAGAGTGGTTGCAGCGAGTCATTTATATAAAAATGATCCGCGCCAAACCATCATTTGTTTGGGCGGCAAGGGGCAATTGGCGGATATTTCGGGTGTCCCACCCGCGGCCGAAGTTATAAGAAACGAATTGGTTGATTTGGGCGTGGCTAAGGAGAATATTATAACCGAGACGAATTCAGGAAACACTTTCAAACAATTGAACGAACTCAATAAAATAATCCAGCAGAAAGAATTTGTTAAGATTACCATACTTTCCAATGGGTGGCACCTGCCAAGAACAAAGGCTATAATTGAAGCTGTCGAAGATTTGTTTGTTTTGAGACAATTATTACAAGAACACCGCATTGTGTTGAGTTCGGCGGAAGAAATAGTTTTGGAGTACGACAGGAATCGTTGGGAAAAAATTATTGCGGACGCTTACAGTAGTGAGGATTTGAAACGGCGCATTGAGCTTGAAGGAAAGGGGGTGGCTGAAATTGAGTCCGGCGTTTATAAGTATTCACAAGCGTGATAACTCGCTGGACATCCGGCGGGTTTATTTTTATGTTGTATGAATAAAAATTTAAAAATTATTAAAAATAAATTCGGGTACTGTGAGGTTGAAAAGAAGCCGAGCCAAGCGGAGCTGGGCGAATTTTATTCAAAAAAATATTATCAAGAATCAATGGGTGCTTACCAAAACGAGTATTCCGCAGACGAGATCCGCTATTTTGATAATAAAAACCAAGAAAAGCATTTCGTTATTCAAAAATATCTTGCAAGCACCGCCAAATCTTTTTTAGATGTCGGATGCGGGGAGGGCTGGACGCTGAAGTATTTCAAAAGGCTTGGTTGGACAGTAACAGGCTTGGATTTTAGCGATTTCGGCTGCAGGCGCCACAATCCGGATTGCTTGGAAAATATTGTAGTCGGCGATTTCGCGGACTCAATCCAAAAATTCATTCATTTGAATCGGCAATTTGACGTGATTTGTCTTGACAACGTGCTGGAGCATGTGACCGAACCGCTGAAGCTGTTAAAACAATGCCGACAGCTTATAAATCCGGACGGCGTTTTGGTGGTTGAAGTTCCAAACGACTTTTCTGTATTGCAGCGATACTTGCTTGAAAAAAAATATCTGGAAAACGAGTTTTGGGTGGTTTTGCCGGACCATTTGTCTTACTTCAACAAGGACGGATTAAATAATCTTGCAAACGCCGCTGGCTGGGAGAGCGCTTTTGTTATCACAGAACATCCTGTAGATTTTAATTTATTGAATGAAAACACCAATTACTATAAAGACAAATCCAAAGGCGCGTCGTGCCATAAGGCCCGCTTGGAAATAGATAATTTAATTCATGCTATTTCCGTTGAAAAAGCAATTAATTATTTTCATGCGCTTGCCGAGCTGGGACTGGGAAGGCAGATTGTCGCATTTTTGCGCCCCAAAGAAACATTATGATCCGCGAATACAAAAAATTTCGGGAAAATTTGAAAATTGCAGGACTAACGCTTATTAACTTTGTAAATCTGAATGATAGCGAAAAAGCCCTTGTTCTTGCCTGGCGAAATCATAAGGACGTGAGAAACCAGATGTTTACCAATCACGTTCTAACCCAAGAAGAGCATTCCGATTTTATTAAAAAACTTGCAAAAAATCAGACGCACTTTTGTTGGTTGGCCAAAAAGGACAAAAAATCAATCGGCGTTGTCGCTCTGCACGACGTTGATTTTAAAAATCGGCATTGTTACTTCGGCGCCTATGCTGATCCGCACGGCAAAAATATCGGTGTCGGTTTTGTGTTATTCCAAACCATAATCAAACTTGCTTTTGATGTGTTCAAATTGCATTCGCTGCGAGGCAGCACCATCGGCGATAACCCGGTGCTCTATATTCATAAAAAACTGGGATTCAAAGAGGTTGGCAGATATAATGATTATGTTTTCAGAAATGGCGGATGGCGGGACGCGGTAGTCACAGAAATTATTAATAAAAACGATTATGTATGATGAACGCGGACGGCAATATTCTACAAGGCAAAATAGTGCTTGTTACCGGCGCCAGCAGGGGAATCGGGCGCGCAATCGCACGCGCTTTTGTTGCGGCCGGAGCCTCCGTTATATTAAATTATCGCGAGCGCGAAGCTGAAATGGGGCGTGTGATTGATGAGCTAAAAAAACGAAACAAGCAGGTTGTTGCAATAAGAGCTGACATTAGCAATTCAAAAGATGTTGTAAAGATGTTCGGCGATATAAAAAAGCAGTTTGGGCGGATTGACGTGCTCATAAATAACGCTGGCATTAGGCAAGACAGTCTTATAGTGAACACCGCCGAAAAAGATTGGGATAACATATTGAACGTTAATTTAAAAGGAACATTCTTGTGCCTGAAAGAAGCCGCTAAATTGATGCTGGCGTCCGGAGGCCGAATAGTTAATATTGTCTCCGTTGTCGGCACGCACGGGAATGCCGGTCAAGCGGCATATAGCGCGAGCAAAGCCGGGATAATCGGTTTGACAAAATCGGCCGCCAAAGAGCTTGGGCCCGTTGGCATTACAGTGAACGCCATTGCCCCTGGTTTAATTGACACTGATATGGTTGCCGATCTTACCACGGAACAACGCGCAAAACTTATTAAAAACACACCTCTTGGCCGTGCGGGGACGCCGGATGAAATTGCATCCGCTGTTGTTTTTTTGGCGAGCGACGCCGCCTCTTACATAAACGGCCAGATTGTCGGGATTGACGGCGGCATGATTATGTAATATAGTAGCATCTATTATTATCGTTATCATTTTATTGATATGAAAAAAGACAAGTTTACTAAAATACAGGAACCCAACACAACGACGGAAAAAGAAGTCCAATACAGAAACGACCTAGAAACTTATTTTAAAAACAGCATAGGAACTAATTTGGAAAAATTAGAGAATTTTACAAAATATGTGCCAAGACAAAGCATTGCCACCTTTCTTGCCAAATATGAAATCTTTAAGAAAATTATTAATGTTCAAGGTTCAATAATAGAGTGCGGGGTTTACAATGGGGGGGGGTTAATGGCTTTTGCCCAATTAAGCGCAATTTTTGAGCCAGTTAATAACCAAAGAAAAATAATAGGATTTGACACCTTCGCTGGCTTTACGGAGTTATCAGAAGAAGATAAAAAAGGAACCTCTATTTATTCTAAAAAAGGAGGATTTGCCGCCGATTCATACGAAGATTTGAAAAAAAGCATTGAACTTTACGACGCTAATCGCTTTATCAGCCATTACCCGAGAGTTGTTTTGGTTAAGGGAGACGCAAAAGAAACATTGCCTAAATATCTTAATGACAATCCGCAAACAATAGTAAGCCTTCTTTATCTTGATTTTGACGTATTTGAACCGACTAAAATTGCTATTGAGCTTTTGAAGCCGAGGATGCCGAAAGGGGCCGTGATTGTCTTTGATGAATTAAATGCCGACACTTTTCCAGGAGAAACTTTGGCGGTTTTAAAAACGATAGGAGTTAAAGATTTGCGTATTCAAAGATTTCCGTTTGATTCTTGGATTTCTTATGTTGTTTTATAACACATATTTATATCATTACAATTAAATGAAACCAGTTTTATCAAAAAAATCTCAAAATTTTAAAAGGACGATGTCTCCGGTGCGCCAGATAATGATGTACGCCAATCCGACGTATTTTAAAACTCTGGGGCTTAATCCGGAAAATGTCATATCGTTTGCCGGCGGATGGGTTAATCACAAAGCGCCTGCGGAATTGCAAAAAGCATACAGAGATATTGCCGGCGATGATGAGCTTATGCATGCATCCGGCGGCTATTCGGCTACTTTGGGCAGGCTAGGCTGCAAGGAAGCGCTGGTTGAATATGAAAAAAACATTTACGGGGTTACGAATTTAGAATCCAACCAGATCGCCATCGGCGCAAATTCAACCCAACTGCTGTTTGATTTAATGTTTGTTTTGCTTGATCCGGGCGACAAAGTTTTACTCCCGGACCCATCATATTGCAATTATCCGTCACAAATCATAGCCGCTACCAATGCCGGCATTATCCGTTTTCCGATAATTGATGTTGATACTTGGGAATTCAACGCAGGCCAACATATTAAGGAATTTGTTGATTATATACAAAAAGAAAAACCGAAAGTGGTGATATTGGCTTCTCCCGATAATCCGACATCGCAAATTCTCCAGCATGAATTTGTGAAAGCGGCGCACGAAGCCGTAAAGAGCATAGGCAGTTTTCTTGTAATTGATTTTGCGTACAAAGATATTGTTTTTAATGACGGCGAAACACCGGAATATTTTTCATGGGGTCCGACTGACAATTTTTTGAGCGTACACTCCAATTCCAAGTGGAGCAGAAGTTTGGGGCGCCGTTTGGGATGGGTTGAGGCAAGCGAAGAAATTGTACAAGCGCTTGATTCGGTTCAGTCTTCAACAATACTTTGTCCGGACACGTTGCACCAAATGGCCTTGGAAAGATATTTGGGCGAGGCTATCAAAAACAATACACTGCGGCCATACTTGAAAAATGTTTCAAATGATTACAAAAAAGCGGCTCAATGTCTTGTGGAAGCAATAAAGAAATATATGAATGTAAAATGCTTTATTCCGCAAGGCGGGTTATATACTTGCATTAATGTCGGTATGGACGGCGCGGTATTCGTGGAGAAGGTATTGAAAGAGGCCGGTGTGTTGTTTGTCCCGGGGTGGGGTTTCGGCAAAACATTGAAAAATGCCGTGCGCATATCATTCGGCCCGCTGGTGTATGATTTTAAAAAGATTGAAGAGGGAATTAAACGAACAAGCCCCTTTTTAAAATGAAAACCGTTTTTATCACGCGCAAATTGCCGATTATCGCCGAGCAGACGCTTGCTAAGCGCTTTAAAGTCGTTGCCAATAAAGAAAATAAGCCGATTTCCCATAAACAACTGCTTAACGCGGTGTCAAAATACGATGCTATTTTATCAACCGTCAGCGACAAGTTTACCGCCGATGTAATCGCAAAGAAGAAAAACCTGCAAGTTATCTCTAATTACGCAGTTGGATTAAATAATATAGACGTGCCGTTCGCCCAAAAAAACGGCATCGCTGTTTATAATACGCCGGATGTTGTGACGGAAAGCACGGCGGATATGACTTTCGCGCTTCTTTTGTCTTTAATCAGAAAAATAGAAGACGCCAGGCATTTTGTTAAAAAAAACAAATGGTCCGGATGGGATCCGGAGATATTTTTGGGCGAGGAGCTCTGTGGCAAAACGTTCGGCATTATCGGCTTTGGGAGGGTTGGACAAGCGGTTGCAAAAAGAGCCGTAGGGTTTGGTTTGCGCGTTATATATTGCGATAAAACAAAAGAAGGAGTTGATCTAAAAACCTTGCTTGAACAATCAGACTATATTTCAATCCATGTTCCGCTTCAAAACGACACTCGCCATTTAATCAATAAAAAATCAATCGGCGAAATGAAAAAAAAGCCGGTTATTATTAACATGGCTCGCGGCGAAGTTGTTGACTCTGCTTCTCTTATAAGCGCCTTGCGGGATGGCAGCATTAGGGGCGCATGTCTTGATGTTACAGAGCCGGAGCCGCTCAAAGGAGATGACCGGCTGGTCAATATGAAAAATTGCATAGTGGTTCCGCACATTGGAACTGCTACCGTTGAGTGCCGGAATGCAATGGCGAAGCTGGCAGCAGAAAATATAATTAATCATTTTGTATGAACCAAAAAACAGAGAAAAAATTAAACCAAATTATAAAAGAAGTTTTTGGCGTTGAAGTTGCAGATAATCTGTCTATGGATAACGTTTCGGGGTGGGATTCGCTGCGCCATATCCAGCTCATGGCTAAAATTGAGAAAGAATTTGACGTAGAATTTGATTTTCGGGATACGTTGGTGATGACCAACATAAAATCAATCAGAGAGATTCTAGAAAAGTATATCCATGAAAAGCAAAAAGCCCATACAAGTTGACCAAAACTTGCTGCGGAACCATCAAAGGATAGGCCGGGATTTTTTTATTGAGCACAACAGCGTGTATGAGCTTTTTAGCGCGCAAGCCAAAAAGTTCCCGCAAAAAACTTTTGCCATTTTCCCGGAATTTAACAAAACATTTTCATACGAAGACCTTAACGGGAAAGTTATTGAGCGCGCATCATATTTAAAACAGCTTTGCCTTTTAAGGGGCGATAGAATAGGCCTTGTGCTTCCTACATCGCCGGATTTTATTATGCTTTATTTCGCGGCGTTCCGCGAAGGAGTCACGGTTGTTCCAATTAATCCAGATTTGTCTCCGCCGGAAATTGCCTATATTGCTTCCGACGCGCGCGTAAAGGCGGTTTTTTACAACGAACAGTTGTCCAAAAAAATTTTGGATGTACAAAAAATTGCCGGTTTAGAACGGACAAATTTTATAAATGTCGCAGGCATAAATTCCAAAAAGGCGCCAAAAAATACCGATATGCCGGATGTGCATTATACCGATGAAGCGGTCATTATCTACACCTCCGGAACGACAGGCTACCCCAAGGGCGCCGTGCTTAGCCACTTGAATTTGCTTGTTGATTCGCAAGTTATTTCTGAATGGTTCCAATTCACGACGACTACCAGGACGCTCTGCATACTGCCGTTATTTCACAACAATGGGCAGGTGGTTACATTGCTCGCGCCGCTTAGCGCCGGCGGCTCTACTGTGATGGCGCCGCCAAAAACCAGCCTGAAGTTATTTTGGTCTATTGTCAAAGAATATAATGTTAACTGGACTAGCGTTATGCCTTCTATTTTGGCAATTATTTTAAGCGCGAAACTGGAACGCAAAGACTCTAGCATGGTCGGAATTATTTGCGGCGGACAGGTGCTGAACAGCGAAGTAAAAACGCAATTTGAGAATAATTTCCATGTTCCGATATTTGAAGGGTATGGTTTGACGGAAACGACATCATTTGCCAGTTTTAACCAATTTCCGGAAAATAACAGAAAATCTGGAACCGTTGGCCGCGCACTGCCGTCTAATGATATTGTAATCATTGATGAAAATGACAAAGAGGTTGCGCGCGGCGAAGAAGGAGAAATATGTATGCGCGGTTTGAATGTTTTGACCGAATATCTGGGCCTTGATGAAGTTAATAAAAAATCTTTGCGAGGAGGCCTGTTTCATAGCGGCGATTACGGGCACGTTGACGCAGATGGCCATATTTATTTTAAAACCCGCAAGGATTATCTTATTAGCAAGGGCGGAGAGAAGATTTATCCGAGCGAAATTGAGAATGTTTTATTCGGACACCCGGCGGTTGACGAGTGCGCTGCTGTTGGGGTTCCGGACAAGCTGCTTGGGCAAGACATTGTTGCTTTTGTTAAGTTAAACAGCAAGTGCGCGGCAAATGAACTAAAAGAATTTTTCACCGGTAGGCTGGCGCACCATAAACACCCGAAGAAAATTGTTATTGTAAACGAGCTTGCCGATCTCGGAGACATACCAAAGGGGCCTACCAAAAAAGTTTTATACAGAGAATTGCTAAAATATTATAACCAAAACTTACTTGAAAATTAAGTTTCTTCATTTGGGAATAGCGTGCGACGACATTGCGGCGTGCAAGGATTTTATAAAAAGCGCGATGGAGGTTGTAAATGAAAGCGAAACGGTTTTTGATGAAAATCAAAACGCTTCGGTGTGCGTCCTTACGCTTTCGAGCGGCGCCCAACTGGAACTCATTACGGGTCCGATCGTGGCGAATTTTATTAAAAAAGGCATAACATATTATCACACTTGTTACGGCGTTCAAAATATTGAAACGGCAGTGGCCTTTTTAAAAAGAGAACACAAGGCCTCTGTTATTTCCGAGATTAAGCCAGGCAAATTATTTAATGGCCGGCGGGCCGTGTTTCTATATGCGCCGATCGGCATTATTGAATTATTGGAAGACAAACAATGAAAATACTGGGCATAGGTGTGGACATAGAAAACGTAGAGCGTTTCCGCTGGTTGAATATTAAAAACGATAGCAGGTTTTTAAATAAAATTTACGCGAAAGAAGAGCTTAAATATTGTTTTTCCAAAAAAAATCCCGCCCCGCATTTAGCGGCCAGATTTGCCGGGAAGGAAGCGGTTATAAAAGCGATGAACGGAATAAGCAATAAGAAACTTTCCGTTAATGATATAATTATAATCAATACGGACAGCGGAGCGCCTGCCGTCAAAGTTCCAAATGCGGTCAGCAGAGATTTGTCTATACATATAAGTTTTTCACACTGCGAGGATAAGGCCGTTGCTTTTGCCGTTATTCAAGCAAATTGACTAGAAGTGTTAAAAGTATTATATATAGACACAGAGGTGTTGAAAAAAATAGGAGGTTAATGTGAGCCAATCTTCTTTGCCGGAACGTTTTTACCAGCGATTTGATCAGTCTGGTCGGGTATTGAATCCCGAATGGCCGATAATTAAGGGCGATGAAAGCATTAAATTATTCCCGCTTCGGGAAAACGGCCTTCGGATTTTGTTTATTAACGCCCCAATTCGCGAGTGGTCCTACCCAAATATTATGCCGATTGGCCAGGGATACGTGGCCTCGGTTGCGCGGATGGATGGGCATACCGTAGATGTATTGGATCTTAACGCTGAACGGAAGGGCCCGGTGAAAGATCCGCCGGATGTCTTTATCAAATCGGTGGAATCGCGGATTGTTCAAAAACTCCAGGCAGAAAAACCGGACGTTATCGGACTGGGCGGCATTATTACGCAATACACTTGGATTAAACGCATCGCAACTCTTTGCAAAAAAGTTTATCCGGATGTGCCGATTGTTCTTGGCGGGGGCATTTCTTCGTGCATGCCGGAGTTCATGGTTAAACATTTGCCGATTGACGTTGCGATTCAAGAGGAGGGTGAAGTTACTTTTTCCGAAGTGTTGCGCCGGATAGAGCTTGGAGCGTCCTTTGAGGGGGTTAGGGCCGTGGTTTGGCGCGAAGCCTCGGAGCGCGGCGATGGAAAAATTGTAAATAATGGCCTTCGTTCATCTGTTATGGCGCGCTCTCTCGGCCTTGATTCTCTGCCTTGGCCGTTGAGATCTGCTTGGCCGGAGGATGAGGTTTATAAATTAAATCCCGTTGGCCACTTAAACTGGAAAAGCAAGTGGATTGACGGGGCGGCAACAGAAAAAGATCAATACTCGCTTACCATGATCGGGTCGCGTGGCTGTCCGTATGCCGTGAAAGCCTGTGATTATTGCTACGCGGCATATTTGGGAAAACTTTACCGCCTGCGAAGTCCCAAAGAAGTGGTTGATGAGATGCAGTATTTGCGTGAACGTTACGGCGCCACCTACATCCACACTCTTGATGATTTATTTTTAACCGATTATCGATGGGCGCTGGAGTTGTGCCAAGAGCTAAGGGAGAGGCGCAAGAATACCGGTTTTGAAATAACGTGGGGGTGTTCGTGCCGTACCAATATTGCCGCTGATGACGTTTTGCGGGCCCGCAGGGAAGGCCGGCCGCACATGCTTGAGCAGGCTTATGAAGTGGGTCTGCGGCATGTAGGCTATGGCGTTGAATCGGGCAGTCCCATAATTCTAAAAAATATTGATAAGAGCGGACAGACTTTGGAAAAGATGGTGCTTGGCATTTCAGAAACACAGCGGGTGATAGGTTATGCTGATTGCTCTTTTATGATCGCTTCTCCTGGGGAAACGGAAGAAACAGTTAGGGAAACTGTAGAATTTTGCAAGAAGGTAGGGCTTAAGCCGGAAGTGTTTTTCTTTACTACGGCGTATCCCGGCACGACCTTTTGGGGGCTGGCTTTAGAGAAGGGTCTCATCAGGAAAGCGGTTACCGGCGAAAAGGGTCCGGCTGATGATGACATTATAGAGCAGTATTTTCTTCGTTTGGGCGAACAAGGCGATGAAGTCAGAACAAACTTCAGCGATCTCCCGGACGAAAAGATTATTGAATTGTCGTGGTGGGCTATTAATGAACTTGGCGCGCAAAATACTTTTCGCCATCCGCATACCGGAGAAGAACAGAAAAAGAAAAAAACCGCTGTTCGTGGCGCGACCAAAGCCGATCTTTAAGAAATTTATAATTTAAAACGGGTGTCGCAGTGCGCCCGTTTTTTAAGTAACAATATCCAAAGTAACAGAGTTATAACTTCAGACCGAGGAATTATATTATTATGACAATTCAAATTGGCGAAAGAAAAATCGGCCCTGGGCATCCGACTTTTATCATTGCGGAGATTTCCGGAAACCATAATCAAGGTTTTGAGAGAGCCGTGGAAATTATAAAGGCGGCGCATGAAGCCGGGGCGGACGCGATCAAGCTTCAGACATACACTGCGGACACTATTACTATTGACTCGGATAAGCCGCCGTTTCGTGTCGGAGCGGGAGACAAACCGGAATTGTGGCAAGGCAAAACTCTCCATCAGCTTTACAGCAAAGCTTACACTCCTTGGGAGTGGCAGCCGAAGCTGAAAAAAGTCGCCGAAGATCTCGGAATGATTTTGTTTTCCACGCCGTTTGACGACACTGCGGTTGATTTTTTGGAAAAGATGGATGTGCTTTGCTACAAAGTTGCCTCCTTTGAATGTACGGACATGTGGCTTCTTAAAAAAATCGCGAAAACAAAAAAACCGATTATTATGTCGCGGGGCATGGCAAGCGAAGAAGAAATAAAAGAGGCCATATCTACGCTTAGAGAGAATGGCGCCGGCCAAATTGCCGTGCTTCACTGCGTTAGCGCTTATCCTGCGAAACCTGAAGAGATGAATTTGCGAACCATTCCCGATCTCCGCGAAAAATTCGGTGTGGTTTCGGGCCTTTCCGATCACACGCTCGGGACCGAAGTTGCGGTTGCCGCGGTTGCTCTTGGCGCATCAATTATTGAAAAGCATGTAACGCTTGACCGCGCGGCCGGAGGAATTGACGATTCTTTTTCTTTGGAACCGGCAGAACTTAAACAGCTTGTTTCGTCGGTTCGTATTGTGGAGCGTGCGCTTGGAGAAGCGCATTATGGTCCTGCAAGCGCGCGCGAAGCAGAAGAAAAACATTGGCGCAGATCGCTCTTCGTCGTAAAAAATATGAAAAAGGGAGAAAAATTCACCAGCGAGAATGTGCGTTCCATCAGGCCGGCTGACGGTTTGCCTACAAAGTTCTTTGACGAGATTATCGGTAAAGTTGCGGCAAAAGATATTGAGAGCGGGACACCGCTTGATTGGAATTTGGTTGGTTGACAGGGCAGCTGAAACAGGCTGCCCGTTTTTATTGTTACAATAATAGGGCTGTTTTAAAAAGGAGAAATGCGTGAAAAAAGAGAAAAGCGCAAAGCGGGCGTTGATTACAGGAATCACCGGCCAAGACGGTTCTTACCTTGCCGAATTTCTGTTGCAAAAAGGATATAAAGTATTCGGCTTGGAGCGGCGCAATAGCCAAAAAAATAGGCAAAATATAGAACATATTATGGAACATATTGAGCTTTTGTCCGGAGATTTATTGGACGAAGGATCAATCGCGCGCGCCTTGAGGGAAACTAATCCGGATGAAGTATATAATTTAGCTTCACAGTCGTTTGTGTACGAATCCTGGAGGCAACCTGTTTTCACGGGTGAAGTAACAGGATTGGGCGCCGTAAGGGTGCTGGAGGCAATACGCCAGACAAATCCAAAAACCAAGTTCTATCAGGCTTCTTCCTCGGAGATGTTCGGTAAGGTTCAAAAAACTCCGCAAAACGAAAAAACGCCGTTTTATCCAAGAAGCCCTTACGGAGTCGCAAAACTTTATGCTCACTGGATTACCGTCAATTACCGCGAGTCTTACAATCTATTTGCGGCTTCGGGTATTTTTTTTAATCACGAATCTCCCAGGCGAGGCTTGGAATTTGTAACAAGAAAAATTACTTCAAGCGTTGCCAAGATCAAATCAGGCCTTGCGAAAGAGTTGGTGCTTGGAAATCTGGACGCGAAACGGGACTGGGGATTTGCGGGAGATTATGTGGAAGCGATGTGGCTAATGCTTCAACAAAAAATTCCAAATGACTACGTCATCGCGACAGGAAAAACTCATTCTGTGCAAGAATTTGTTGAGAGAGCTTTTAGTGCGGTGGATCTTGATTGGCGAAATTATGTAAAAACTGACCAGAAATTTTTGCGCCCAGCGGAGGTAGATTTGCTTAGAGGAGATGCTTCTTTGGCAAAACTTGAGCTTGGGTGGGAGCCAAAAACAGACTTTGATGCGTTGGTGCAGATGATGGTTGACGCCGATATGAAGACATTAAAATAAAAGCGCAAACACGCGCTTTTTATTTTAATATGATTGAAATTGAAGCAATATTGCGGTATAAGGTAAGAGATGGATAATAGAAAGAAAATCTTGGTTGTGACTCCAAGTTTTTATTCACCCGGAGCGGAACAGCTTGATCGGTTGGGCGGATTTTCGCAACTTACGCGTTTGGGGTACGAGGTAAAAGTTATTGCCAAACTTGCTGAATGGCACTCCACGGAGTTTTTTTCGATGACGGCTCGCGATCTGGGAATTCAGGTTATTCCGATTTCTTATAAATACAGCAAACGCAATTTGTTTTCAGAAATTTTACATCCCTTATTGCTTGACGGCGCGGCTTTTGAATACAATGATCCGGAAATAAAAAAAACGTTTGAAAAAGAAATAAACAATTGGCGGCCGAATTTCGTGTTTTTTGATTGCACCTACCTTTGGCCCCTTTATGATATTGCAAGGAAAGCCGGAATTCCTGTTATTGCCAGATCCATTAATTTTGAGCCGAGGCATTTTTTGCAGGAAGAAGGTTATGCGCCAACCAATTGCATCAAGGCCTTGCTTAAGCTCGCTGGCGAGTATGTTGCCGTGCGGAAAAGCGATTGGCTGTTCGCTATTACGCCGGATGAGGAACAGATGTACCGCAGGCTTGGAGCAAGGCGCATATCGGCGCTCCCCCTAAGAGGACTTCCCGATTGCATCCGAAGCGAACACCAAATCCGCGCGCGCAGACCCCTCAACGTATTTTTTTTCGGTTCTACATATAATGTCTCGCACAATCGCCGTGCGCTGGAATTTGTTTTAAAAGAAATAGCGCAATCTGTTCGCACGGCGCGCAATGGAGAATTTATTTTTCATATTTCAGGGCGTAAATTACCGGAGGAGTATAAAAAATATTTTGCTGACGATGTGATATACCATGGCTATTTGGATTACGGCGCACTTGATAAATTGCTTTTGGACATGGACATTGCGCTTATCCCGTCTTTTTTCGGTGCGGGGATGCAGCAGAAAATTTTTGAGCCGCTCTGCCGGGGGATACCGACAATAACATCCGAACGAGGCATAGCGGGTTATCCATTTCGGCACAAAGAAAACGTATATTTAGCCAAAACCACGGAGGATTTTATATCGGGCCTTTTGGAATTAAGAGATGTTTCTTTAAGAAAAAAACTAAGCCAAGAGAGCATAAAAACGGCGCAGAAAATTTTCTCTCAAACGGCGCTTGACTCTATTGTGCAATCTGCCATTGATACTTTAAAAAGCAATTAAAAAAAGGAGATGATTGAATATTTTTTTATGTTTTGCATGCGGCTGGCGCTCCCATACTTGCCAAATGCGATACGGGATTTTCTTATGTGGCCGGTTGCTTCAAGAATAGTGAAAAAGTGGGACAGGCCCGTGAAGTGTAAAGACGGGTTTACTATGTACATAGATCCGCGAGACCTGCTTGGCCGCATTATTTTTTTTTATGGACCGATACGGACAAATTTATGGGAACCGCAAACTGTTTTGTTGACAAAAAAGCTGAAGCCGGACGGTCCGATACTTGTGGCTGGTGCGCACATTGGCTACATCGCGCTTATGCTCGCTCAACGCTCCGCGGTCGTTTACGCTTACGAGCCGATTCCCTATCTTTACGATATAGCGCGGAAAAATAGCGAGCTAAACAGGCCGCATAGTTTTGCGATCTCTCAATTTGCGCTCACCGATCATATGGGAACGGTTTTTATGCGGGAAGACACTCTGCGGTCCCAAATTGCGGATTCCGGCACGCCTGTTTCAGGAATAACAATAGATTCTTTTGCTCTACTTGACCGCTGGGCGCTGTGGCTTTTGGATCTGGAGGGGCACGAAGAAGCGGCACTTCGCGGCGCCGAAGGAACTCTCAAAACAAACCCGCCGAAAGATATCATTTTTGAAGCGCTTGGCGATAATTTTGTAGCCGCAATCAATTATCTTGCGCAATTCGGCTACCATTTTTATTTTATTGATGACGATTATAATTCAGACAATATTGGGCAGACGCGCCCCTTGCTGCTTTTTAATAGCCGGCACGAAAACAAAAGTAAAAATGTAAATATCTATGCGACCTTGAGAAGTGAGGCGGAGGTTGATGGATTCCAGGCCCCTCTTGCATCGCGGCATATATAAGTTATTATTAGGCACATGTCGCAAAGAGCGATAGATAACATAGCCTCGGCTGTAAAAATCGGGCTTTGCATTCTGCCTGCGCTAGTTTTGATCGTTGCGGGCAATTTTTTCGCTAACATTTTTATGCCGGGTGTGGGGGATTTATTTTTCCCGTTTATTACTGGAAAAAATTTCTTTTTCAGGATCGTTGTTGAGATTTTGTTAGCGCTTTGGGTATTCGCGGCTCTATTTGATAAAAAATATCGCCCCAGAACTTCGCCTGTTTTTTGGGCGGTTTTGGCTACGGTCGGCGTGCTTGCGCTCTCAACTATTTTTGGTGCAAATCCATATCGCAGTTTTTGGTCAAACTACGAAAGGATGGAGGGGCTTGTGAGTTTTCTCCACTTCTTCGCGTATTTTGTGATGCTAATCAGCGTGTTTAAAACGGAAGTTGATTGGCGCAAGTTTTTTTACTCTACTATTTTTGTAAGTTTCATCGTAACCATTTATGCCTACCTTCAGTTTTTAGGAAGGCTTGAGATTCATCAATCCGGCGACCGTTTGGACGCGACATTGGGAAATTCCACATATCTCGCGATTTACATGATTTTTCATCTGGCGCTTTTGGCTTATTATGCGTTTAAAGAGCGGCGAGTTTGGGTAAAAAGCGTTTTCACCGCACTACTTGTTTTAGAAACTCCGGTTGTGTTTCTTACTGCGACAAGAGGCTCAATACTCGGGTTAATGGGCGGTGTATTGCTTTTTGCCTTACTCATATTTTTGCGGGATTGGGGGGCAGAGAACCGGCGTTATAAATTTATCGCTGCCGGAGCCGCTTGCGCTGTTTTTTTGGCGGTCGGAGCGTTTTTTGTGTTTAAAAGCACAAATTTCGTTCAAAACAACTATGTTCTTAGCCGATTTGCACAGCTTTCGCCGGAGGAGCGCACGACAAAATCTCGCTTTATTATTTGGGGGATGGCGCTGGAGGGGTTCAAGAAACATCCAATTTTTGGCTGGGGGCCGGAAAATTTTAATCTGGTATTTAACAAATATTACAAAGCTTCTTTGTGGCAGCAGGAGCCGTGGTTTGACAGAGCGCATAACGTAATTTTTGACTGGCTTATTCACGGAGGCGCTTTGGGGCTTCTAGCTTACTTCGGAGCTTTCTTTTTGGGGCTTTACGCTCTTTGGAAGAAGCAAGCCGATTACTTGGCCAAGGTCGTTTTTACATCTCTCCTGGCGGCTTATTTTTTCCATAACTTTTTCGTTTTTGACAATTTAACGTCATATTTTATGTTTTTTGCCGTTTTGGGTTTTATACATTTTTTGACTCAAACTTCTTTGCTTGCTGGGTCGGGGGTTGTAGCTCGCGTGCCAAAAGTTGAAGGAACAGCAAATCCGTTCCGTTACGTTGCTGTAATAATCGTTTTTGCGGGCGTAGCTTGGTCTTTATATTTTTTAAATCTAAAACCGCTTTTGGCGGGGCGAGCGCTTTTGAATACACTTAAGGATATGTCTACCGCAGGACAAAATACGGATGCGATTTTGGCGGATTTTGATAAGGTTTTTTCTTACAATACTTTCGGTAGCGGCGAAGCCAGAGAGCAGTTGGCGAGTTACGCGAACAATGTGATTGTTTCCGGCCTTCCCACAGAAGCCAAAGTAGCGGTTTTAAACAAAGCGGTTTCTGCGCTGGAAACTCAAGTCGCTGAAAATCCCGAAGACGCACGGGCGTATCTTTTTCTTGCATCGCTTTATTTGAGAGGAGGAAGAATTGATGATGGGATTAAAATTTTGGATAAAGCCAAAGAGCTTTCTCCGCAAAAACAGCAAATTTTCTTTTTGATAGCAGACGCATACATAACCAAGGGTGACAACGCAAGGGCGTTTGAAATTTTGAAAAACATCTATGATTTGGAGCCGGCCAGTGGAGAGTCCGCAAAAAACTTGGCTTTAATTTCGGTTTTGAATGGAAAGGACAAGTATGCCGAAGAAGTTTTGAGCGGAGTTTACGGAAAAAATCTGATTGCAGATCAAAATTTACTGGCTGCTTACGCGCGGGTAGGGAATTTCAAAAAAGTCCGCGATATTTGGGCGTTATTTTTGGAGCAAGAACCGAATAACGCGCAATACCACGTGAATTTGGCCGCTACATATATGCAGCTTGGCGAGCGGCAAACCGCCATAGGAGAGCTTCAAAGGGCTATAGAACTAAATCCGCAGTTCAAGGCGCAAGGAGAGCAATTTATAGAGGAAATCAGGGCCGGCAGAAATCCTTAAGGCTTGCCCGCCTAAATGCGCAGCTTTTGGCGGGTTATCCACAGCCTCAATTTTGCCTATTTTTTTTATGCTATAATAGAAACAACTAAAGTGTCGAGCTTTAATTGTTAGTTTTTTTTATTAGTTTTATTATTTTTTTTTATGAAGAACTTTCTTCTTTCTAAGAAAGAGACAATCACGATTGCTGTAGCCGGGCTCACCTCTGTTTTAATGGTTGCGGGGATGGTGTATGCCACTACTATTAGTACTGATATAAGCACTGGTGGCGCTCTTTCTGTTTCCGGCGCAAGCACTTTGTCGTCCGCCACATTGAGTGGCACATTGAGTGTTACCGGTCTTTCAACTTTTGGAACCAGCGGTTTTGTTTCGCAGGCGTCGTCTACGGTTGTCGGAAGATTGGAAGTTGACGGCAATTTGGTTTCTGCTCACGGCAAAGTCGGCGCCGGTACTACTACTCCAGCAGCTGAATTGTCTGCGACAGGTTCAGCTACTACTACGCTCTATCTTGATACATCAGGTACAAAAGTCGGAAGCTGTATTGAGTTACTAAGCTCAACCAGCACTGTTTGGCGAATGTACATTGGCGCATCTGACACAAACGACATCGTTGCGGTTTCAGGTCCACGTGGTAGTTCCACCGTTGTTGCTCTTTGGGAACGAGGATCCTGCAAGTAAATTTTGACAAGTTAATTAAAATTATTAATTATGAAAATTTACTTTAAAGTTTTCGTTTTGCTGATGTCGCTTCCTTTTGCGGCTTTTGCCGTTGGGGAAGTTATTTTGAGCGCGGATAGCGTAATTCTTCAGATGAACAGCAAAAACTGGACGGTAACAAGCTCTAGCGCTACATTGGACTCTATATCCGTAGACAGCAGCAGTTTTACTGTTACGATGTCCGCAAACCAGACGCTCAAACTTACTTCTAGCGATAGGCTTACGCTTTCTATGCCGGAAACGGGCTCCATCACCATAGGCTCTTCTTGCGGTACCTCGGAAAGCACGCACACAATTACTAATCCTGTTGGCGGCGCAACCGTGACCTTTACTGTTACTCCTGGCACGACTGCTTGCGCAGTTGGAGGCGGTATTATCAGCGGAGGCGGTAGTGTGATAAGTGGCGGCGGAGGCACAATAGCGCCGACAATTCCAGACCAGAATGTTGCGGTAGCTCTCACCCCGGCTGTAATTGCCCCAACTATTCCAGCAGCGACGGTTGCCAAGCCATCGGCTGTGGCGCAGGCAGTGAGTCCTGTATTTAATAAAGATCTCGGGCTTGGTTCAAAAGGCGAGGATGTGGAGAGGCTGCAAAAATTGTTGGCCCAAGATACAAGCGTTTATCCGGAAGGCTTGATCACTGGTTATTTTGGCAACTTGACTGTTCAAGCTGTAAAAAATTTCCAGTCAAAATATGGTATTTCACAAGTTGGTAGAGTTGGCCCGCAAACCAGAGCCAAACTCGCCGAGATTTTTGGAGCTGGCCAGCCGCCAGCCGCAGTTCCGGTACCCGCAGCTCCAAAAGCAATTGGTTTGACCCGCGAACTTTCTCAAGGCGCAAGCGGGGACGATGTAACGGCCTTACAGGAGTTTTTGGCAAAAGACAAAGATGTTTATCCGGAAGGACTGGCTACTGGTTACTTCGGCGGCCTGACTGTTCAAGCTGTCAAGCGTTTTCAGGCAAAATATGGTATTTCCCAAGTTGGCAAAGTAGGTCCGCAAACATTGCTAAAACTTCAGGAACTTATGAGCGGGGTGGCGGTGCCGGTTCCAGAACCCACACCAGCACCTGCGCCAACACCAGCTCTCCCGACGACTGCACCGAGCAGTGTCGGGACTCCGACCGAAAGCGTCGGAGCTTCATCTGAAATTCCTTGGTTCTTACAGCTTATGCCTGCTCCGGCGCCTCATTAAGATAGGAAAATTTCAGCATAAAACCATCCCGCAAACGGGATGGTTTTATGTGTAACATGGACAATAAGCCTAAAATTGGAATTTTGGGAGTAGGTATGGTCGGCAAAGAAGCCGCGCGCTATTTTCTGGAAAGCGGCTGGGAAAGAGGCAAAAGCCTTTTTTTACACGATACGGATGCAAAAAAGAATTTTTCGGATGATATCAAAAAGGCCAACATTATTTTTATTTGCGTCCCAACGCCGTCTAAAAAAGACGGCTCGTGCGACACGAGCATTGTTGAGAGTGTGATTAATAAATACCACGCGCCGGACAGGATTTTGGTTATAAAATCTACTGTTGAGCCGGGCACAGTTGCGCGCTTTCAAAAAAAATATAAATCCCCGATACTGTTCAACCCGGAATTTTTGACTGAATCGCGCGCTTGGGAAGATTTTATAAGACCGGATAAGCAAATCGTTGGGCATACGCATAAAAGTCAGGCTGTGGCCGGAAGCGTGCTGAATTTATTGCCGCAAGCGTATTTTTCTGCGCCTGGGACGTTGGGCACCTACGAATTTGTGCGAGTCAACAGTTCCGAGGCCGAATTTGGAAAATATGCCAGCAATGTTTTTGGGGCTTTGAAGGTGACTTACGCGAATGTTTTGGCTGATTTTGCGAATGCCCTGGAGAAGGTTCAGCGCAGAGAAGGCATTAAATTGCCGGTGGACTATGAAAATATCCGCAAAATGGTAGCTCATGACAGAAGAATAGGAGATGCCTGGATGAATGTTTATCATGGTAATTATCGCGGGTTTGGGGGTTATTGTTTTCCAAAAGATTTTAAAGCTTTTATGATATTCGGAAATAAGTTGATAAAAAAATTAAATAAGAAAAAAGACAAAAACTTACAATTTTTATTAAAAAGCGGGCTGGGATTTTTAGAGGCGGTTTGGAAATATAACAGCAACCTCCTCAAATCTCAAGATCTTTCGGTTGAGTTGGTTAGTTCGCACGAGAGTAACGTGAGGGCATTGCTTGAAAAAAAATGGCGGAGAAACAACAAAAAAAATCAAAAATAATAGTTACCGGCGGCGCCGGGTTTATCGGTTCCAACTTAGTTGACGCACTTCTTGAGCTAGGAGATTTTGAGGTTCATGTAATAGATAATCTTGAAACAGGAAAACGCGAAAATATAAATCCTAAAGCTGTTTTTCACGAAGCTGACATACGAGACTATGACGCGATTGCGCCGTTTTTTTCCGGTATGGACTATGTTTTTCACTGCGCCGCCCTCCCGCGTATTCAAACCGCGATAAAAGATCCTGTGCCCGCGCACCATACAAATACCACCGGAACTTTAAACGTTCTGCGGGCTGCGCAAAAAGCCAGCGCTAAAAAGCTTATTTATTCGGGTTCTTCATCGGTTTACGGCAAAAACACAACGCCATTTAGGGAAGACATGAAGCCCGATCCGTTAAATCCTTACGCGGCGCAGAAATTTATGGGGGAATTATACTGTAGGAATTTTTCGGAGCTTTACGGATTGCCTACGGTTATTTTGCGCTATTTTAATGTTTACGGCCCGCGGGAGATTTTGGAAGGGGCCTACGCGACTGTAATCGGAATTTTCCGCCAGCAGTTGAAAGAGGGCAAACCAATGACGATGGTTGCTGACGGCGAGAAAAAAACGCGCGATTTTACGCACGTTCGCGATGTTGTCCGAGCCAATATTTTGGCAATGGAATCTCCGGAAGTCGGCAAAGCAGAAATCATAAACATCGGCACCGGCAAAAATTATACTATAACAGAATTGGCAGACATGTTTGGCGGACCGATTCAAATTATTCCGGCGCGCCCGGGAGAGACCGTCATTACCCTTGCAGACAACTCCCGTGCAAAAGAACTCCTAGACTGGGAGCCGACAATTTCGCTACCCGAAGGCGTCACGGAACTCAAAAAACTACACGGTTTGTTACTTTAAAAATCTTACCATTTGCCAGCTATAGCTGTGAAACCGTATGATTTCTATTTGAATAAATTGTGCAATTAAAAAGCCCGCACTCTTCAAGGCCGGGCTTAAGCCTTTTAATTATTCACATTCAACCCAATGGTGTATTTCTCTCATGTATCTATAGTTTAATTTTTGCACCAACTCTTCTGCGCTTGTTTTGGTTAAACAAAATTTGCCGTGGCCGTGAAGCCAGTCAACAAACTTTTCCAAACGATTCTATACATGAAATTTGTCCTCCTCTGAACATATCTTATCACAACCCATTATAAATGTCAATAGTCTCGCGGAGCATCTTTTCAAACGAGAATTTTTGGGAGACGATTTGGCGGTTTTTGCGGCCCATTTTTTTTCGTAACTCCCCGGAGTCCAAAAGTTTTTTTATGGCCTCGGCAAGCTTTTCCGGATTTTTTGACGGCACCAAAAATCCGCCTTTTTCGTTTTCTGTAATTTCCGGAAGTCCGCCGACTCGCGTGGCTACGGCGGGCAAACCAGCCCAGCCGGCTTCTATCAGAACATAAGCCAGCGCTTCGGTAATGGATGGCAGTATAAAAATATCAAAAGCTTTTAGATATTTTGGCGCGTCTTCTATGTGGCCCAATAAAAAAACATCGCTTTCCAATCCGAGCGCGGCAATTTGCGCCCGCAATTTTTTTTCATCTTCTCCGCCCCCGATAATTAGAATTTGGAATTTAGAATTTACCTGCTCTGCTTCGCTCGGCGAAGCCGGGGGAATTTGGATTTTTAGCTGATGTGCTGCGTCAACTAAGTACGTCAGCCCCTTATTTTTGGTAAGTTCGGCTATGGTCCCGAGCCATACTAGCCCGTCGATTGGCGGGCGTGGAAACTGGTTATCTTCTGCAATTGTTTTACTTAGGCGGGCTAAATTGGCGAGTTCCCGCTTAGCGGACTTTTTGTCCAAAAAGTTTGGCGGCATGATTGCGTTTTTTATCAAGATTAACTTGCTGCGGGAGAAAGGGAAATACATTCCCTGGTTTAACACGGCGCGAGAAACTGCAATAATCCGGTCGCAAAATAGCACGCTAAGCCACTGAAGAAAATAAATAATTACGCGGGCGATATACGGCCGATCTTCGTTAAAGCCCCAGCCGTGAGCGGTGAAAACAGTTTTTTGTTTACCTGCTCGTCCGGCAGGCGGGTAGTTTTTAGTTAACAGTTTGGCTGCCAACGCTGCCACCGCCCCCAGCCCGCCGATTTTGGTGCTGTTGAGGTGTATGATATCAGGCTGCTCGCGATTGAAAATTTTTATGAGCGCGAAAAGCGACAAAAATTCTTTTATAATATTGATGTCGCGCTGCAGGAGTGGAATGGTGATTACGCGAATACCCGCTTCCCGCAATTTTATTGCCAATGGGCCATTGCCGCCGCAAGCAACTACCGCATCAAACATTTCTTTATCCAGCGAAGTCGCGATATCATAAACGTATCTTTGAGCCCCGCCCCAATTTGATTTTGTTATGACGTATAATATTTTTATCATAGATGTACAATTGGCACGCTAAATCCCGCATATTGGTACTGATTTTATTTTTAGGCGATGTCGCCGTTTTTTCGCTCGCGCTTTGGCTGTCTTTGACTATCCGTTTTTTCCTGCCTTACGGAAAGTATTTTTGGTCTTACCGGCTTTTTTTATATGACAATCTACTGCCTTTTTCTCTGGTTTTTTTACTTTGGATTCTTGTTTTGTATCTGGCCGGTTTTTACAGAACTTTAATAATTGGCTACCGTTTGTCTTTGGCTCAGAGCCTGCTCAGGGTGCATTTTATAAATAGTGTTATAGCTGTTATTTTCTTTTACATTTTTCTGCCGTATTTTTATATCTCGCCGAAAGTGAATTTGGTTTTGTACCTTTTATTTTCTTATATATTGCTGTTTTTATGGCGGGCCTGGAGCGTATCTTTTCTCAAGGCGGCTTTCGGCAGGGGCGCGCTTTATATTGTTGGACCTGAACGTGAGCTTCAGGAAATTACTCACGCTTTTCATTATAATCCTTACTATGAAAACATTAAAATCGTTTCGGATGTTTCTGTGGTTGAAGAAGCCGCCTGCGGCGGAACATTCGCGGCGGTAGTTGCTTCAAGCTCTCTGCTCAACAGCGGTGGGGTATCAAAAAAATTTTACGACGCGTTTTTCAAGGGCGTTCAATTTTTTAATTTTCAGAAATTTTACGAATCCGTGTTTCATAAAATTCCGTTGTCTTTGGTTGATGAAACCTGGCTTTTGGAAAACATCTCCTCCCCCTCGCGGGCTCTCTATGATTTTACAAAAATACTCGCTGATATTTTAATAGCTGTTTTTATTGGCTGCATTTCTTTGGTTTTTTACCCATTTATAATCTTGGCGATTAAATTAGATGATAGCGGGCCGATTTTTTATATTCCAAAGAGAGTTGGGGCGGGCGGCAAAATTTTTGACTTGTTTAAATTTAGAACCATGCGCGTTGATGCGGACGCCAGGTGGCCGGAAAAAAACGATCCGCGAGTAACGCGGGTCGGGCGATTTTTACGCAAAACAAGCTTGGATGAATTGCCGCAGCTTTGGAACGTGTTTTTGGGCAATATCAGCATGGTCGGTCCTCGCCCGGATCTGGTTGATTTTGCCGAAGTCCTGGAAAAACAGATACCGTATTACAAAGTGCGCACGCTCATAAAACCCGGCCTTACTGGATGGGCGCAGGTTTCGCAAAAATTTTTAGGGGATAGAAACCCTAGTTCAATTGAAGAAACCAAAGAAAGGCTGGCCTATGATCTTTATTACATCAAAAACAGGTCGTTTTTATTGGATTTGGCAATTATTTTAAAAACTATTAACCTGGTCTTGTCTAGAATAGGATTTTTAAGGTAGGGTAACTCTATGAATATTTTTATAACAGGATCATCGGGGTATATCGGCGGGATGCTGGTGGAAAGGTTTTCGGAAGATCCGAGAGTAACTAGCATTGTGGCTCTAGATATGGTCGCGCCGCTCTCCTCGAAGTCCGACTTCGGATCTGCAAAGAAGTCGGACTTCTTCCCGGGTGGCAAAATTTCGTTTATCACCCATCATCTCGGCGATCCCGGTTGGGAAGAAAAGGTTTTGGCGCACGGAATTCCTGACATTGTAATTCACTGTGCTTATGTTATACGCGAAGGTTACGGCAAAAAAAGAGAGTGGCAAATCAAATCAAATATAGCAGCGGCGGAGCGCGTGTTTGATTTCGCATTCAAAAACCAAGTTAAGCGCTTGATACATTTCTCAACCGTTGCTTCTTACGGCGCGCTTCCGGATAACTCCACATCCAAAAGATTCACAGAAGAGGATTCTTTCCGCGAATCTCAATATCTTTACGGCGTGGATAAAAAAATAATAGAAGAAAAGCTAAAAAGAATGTATCAAACTGCGAAACCGGCTACGCAGGTTTGCGTTGTGCGCCCCTGCGCCGTTACAGGCCCAAGGGGACAATTTATGTTCAAGCGATTCGGGCTTTTGCGGGTGGTGAAATACGGCCTTCCGATCGTGCCGATCACCGGACCTGATTCTGCGCGGCAGTACATTCACGAAGACGATTTGTTGGAAGGTGTAAAGCTTATGGCGGGTGGCGGTGTAGTTAGTAAATACGAAGTGTTTAACCTTGCTCCCAGCGACTTTTTGCTTTTAAAAGACATGGCCAAAGAAATTGGAAAAGTTTCTGTGCGCGTGCCAATGTTTTTGGGTAAAATCGCTTTCGGCGCAATGTGGCATCTTTCACGAGGCAAAATCCCGACAGTTCCAGCCGGCATCAATTCCTACACTTACCCAATTATTGTTGATGGGTCTAAAATAACAAAGCTTGGGTTTAAATACCAATATACTGCAAAGGCCGCACTTCGGGCAGACTGTGGATATTATAGCCTTGACAAATATAATAGGCTTGCTAAGATGTAATCATGTGAGTGTTTCCGCCGAAAGGTGGAGTACATATCTATGTCTGCACAAAGCCCACGATTTATCGGGGGTTTTGTGTTTTTAGGAGAATGTTTTAAGATAGAGGAGCTGGCACTTTCATCTCGTTAGAATTTTTGCTTTCCAGGGGATCACGGAGCCGGCACTCACATAAATGACATGGATGGAGTATAACCCTCCGTGGTCCCCTTGAGAGCAAAAAAATGAAATTTTTAGAAAACATTCCACTTGCTCCTTATACGGCATTTAAGATTGGCGGACCGGCAAGATTTTTTTGTGAGGTGGCAAATAAGGCGGAGCTGAAAGAGGCCGCAGCTTGGGCAGCGGAAAAATCGCTGCCTGTTTTTGTGTTGGGCGAGGGTTCTAATATTTTGGTATCAGACAGCGGGTTTCGCGGTCTGATTTTACGGAACAGGATTTTGGGATTGAGCGCGAGGGCTGACGGCGGCCTTTTGCACGTTGAAGCCGGAGCTGGAGAAAGCTGGGATTCTTTTGTTGAATTTACGGTGCGAAACAATGCTGCCGGAGTCGAGTGTCTTTCGGGTATTCCGGGGACCGTGGGGGCTGTCCCCGTGCAAAACATTGGCGCTTACGGGCAAAGCGCGGCCGAAACTATTGATGAGGTTTGCGCAATTGATTTAAAAATCGGCGAGGAAACGACTTTTTCCGCCAAAGGCGGATCCGCCTCGGGCGGAAAAAATGCAGATTGCGAGTTTGGCTACAGAACAAGCAGATTTAAGAAAAACCCGGGAAGGTATGCAATAAACTCTGTTAGTTTTTTACTCAAACAAGGCGGAGCGCCAACCTTAAAATATCACGAGTTAAAAAATTATTTTTCCGGCGCCGCCGCTGCGCCGTCTTTACCGGAAGTTCGCGAAGCGGTGTTAAAGATACGCTCAAAAAAGGGTATGGCGACGATTGGTGAAGAGCTTCACTCCAGCGCAGGATCTTTTTTTACCAACCCGGCGATTCAGGAAGCTGCCCTGGAAGATCTGAAGTTAAAAGTTGCGCAATGCAAAACCGCTAAAAATTGCTGCACCGACCCGTGGTTTTGGCAGCGTAAAGACCTGCGTATTAAAATTTCCGCGGCTTGCCTTATTGAGTGCGCCGGTTTTGACAAGGGTTTTCGCACAGGAAACGTCGGCGTTTCGCCGCTTCATTCGCTTGCTCTTATAAACTGCGGCGGCGCCTCCGCCGGTGAAATTTTGTCTTTGGCGGTAGAAATTCAAAACAAAGTTAAAGAAAAATTCGGCATCAATCTTGAAGTAGAACCTCAACTGGTCGGATTTTAGCGCATCTTGGTTATCCACATGTTGCTTAATTCCTTTTTTTTGTTTATTGTTTAGAAATTATCTGTTTGAAGTTATAAATTTTTAAAAATTGGTTCCTAAAAAAATATTTTTTACAAAAGGCGTCGGCGTGCACAAAGAAAAACTTGCTTCTTTTGAGCTTGCGCTAAGAGACGCGGGTATTGCGCATTGCAATTTGATTTTGGTTTCCAGCATTTTTCCTCCTGGCGTCAAGAAAATCTCCAAAGAGGAGGGCGTGAAGCTTCTGCGTCCCGGCGAGATAGTATTCTGCGTATATGATAGGGAGGCAACTAATGAGCCAAACCGTTTAATTGCGGCCTCCGTCGGCGTGGCCATACCGGCCGATCCGGAACAGCACGGTTATCTTTCGGAGCACCACGCTTATGGCGAAACCGAAGAAAAAGCAGGGGAATACGCGGAGGATTTGGCGGCAAGCATGCTGGCAACTACTTTAGGCATTGAGTTTAACTCGGACACGGCGTGGGACGAAAAAGAACAGATTTTTAAAATGTCCGGCAAGATTGTGCGCACTTCAAACCTTACTCAATCCGCCATAGGCAACAAAGACGGCCTTTGGACTACGGTGTTTGCCGCGGCTGTGTTTGTGGAGGATAATGAAAATAATGCGAGTATCGCTTAAAAGTACAAATATAAAGCTTTCAGAGTCCACCAGGGAATATGTGGACTGGAAGCTTGTGCGGATGGTGGAGAAATTTTTAAGTAAGGACGGCGAGCCGACAATGCTGGATATTGAGGTTGGTAAGACTACGCGCCACCACAAAACTGGGCCATTTTTCAGGGCTGAAGCCAATTTAAAAATCGGAAAAACGCTTCTTCGCGCCGAAGAGGAAGCGGAAACATTAAACGAGGCGATAGACGAAGTGGAATATGAACTCGGCCGCGAAATAAAAAAATTTAAAGAAAGAAAACGCGCCCTTATGCTGAAGGGGGCGAGAAGATTGAAGGGGTTGTAAAATTTAACAGGTCTGTTAATATAATAATATGAACATTATTACTATACCTAGAAAAGTTGTGCAAGAAGACGATTTGGTCGTGGTTCCTCGAAAAGAATACGAGTCGCTGCTTAGTTTTAAAAAAATTCAGGAATTTGAGCCAACTGCCATGCAAAAGGAAGCTTTAGTTCGCGCGGAAAGCAATTTTAAACATAAGAAAACTCTGTCTTATAATGAACTTGTACGAAAATTGGGGTTTGGAGGTAGATCGTAGTGTTTTTAAGGCACTCAAAAGAGTTTCTCGCTACGATGCCGAAAGAATTTTAGAAATTATTAAAATTTTGCCGGCCAATCCATATTTCGGCGATGTTCAAAAAATGAAAGGCGAAGAAAATTCATGGCGCCGCAGAATCGGCGCTTTCCGCATCTTTTATAAAATAAAATCGGTTGAAAAAGTAATTCTGGTTTTTCATTTGGAGCGCAGAACCTCGAAGACTTATTAAGCGAGAAATCAAAAAATTTAAAGAAAGAAAACGCGCCCTTATGCTCAAGGGCGCTAGGCAGTTCAAACAGAAATAGTATAATAAATAAGGTATGCGCGAGGGATATACTTTTGATGATGTTCTTTTGGAGCCCCAGAGATCGGGGGTTTTTTCGCGAAAGGACGTAACGACGCGCTCTCAATTCTCGCGCGGTATTTTTCTTAACGCGCCGGTTGTCTCCGCAAACATGGATACGGTAACAGAATACCGCATGGCGCGCTTTATGGCTGAATCCGGCGGTATCGGGATTATCCATCGTTTTTTGCCCATAGCGGCGCAGGCCGAGGAGGTTAGAAAAGTTAAACGCGCGGAAAATGTTGTGATAGATGATCCTTATACAGTGAATGCGGATCAAAATGTCGCCGACGCGGAAAGGATCATGAAAGAAAAAGGCGTTTCCGGGCTCCCTGTTCTTGATTCGGACGGCAGGATTGCCGGCATAATTACGCGCCGGGATATTTTATTTGCTGAAAATCTTGGGAAAAAAGTTTCCGAGGCCATGACTAAAAAAGTTATTACCGCAAAAGCGGGCACCACTCTTTCGGAAGCCAAAAAGATTCTTTTTCGGCACCGCATAGAAAAATTACCTCTTGCAGATAAATCCGGCAAATTGCGCGGCCTGATTACCCTTAAAGATATTTTAAAACGGGCAAATGGCGAAAGCGCCTCAAAAGATAAAAAGGGCCGGCTTTTGGTCGGCGCAGCCCTGGGAGTAAAAGATGATACGTTGGAGCGCGCTAAGGCCTTGCTTGACGCTGGGGCTGATGTTTTGGTTGTGGATATTGCGCACGGCCACAACGAAAGGGCGCTCAACGCAATTAAACTTTTAAAAAAGAAATTTAAAGGCGCGGAAATCGTGGGCGGAAATGTTGCGACTCCGAAAGGCGCGATTGATTTGATAAAAGCTGGCGCGGATGCGGTAAAAATAGGCATAGGGCCTGGGGCGGCTTGCACTACGCGGATTGTGACCGGAGTGGGGGTGCCGCAGCTTACGGCTGTGTTGGAATGCGCAAGGGCTGCCGAGAAATATAAAATACCGGCGATTGCGGACGGGGGAATCAGAAATTCCGGAGATTTTTCAAAGGCGCTCGCTGCCGGAGCTTCAACGGTGATGATAGGAAGTCTTTTCGCCGGCACGGATGAGTCGCCCGGGGATTACGTTTTGGAGGATGGCGTGGGATATAAGTTTTATCGCGGCATGGCGTCTCGTGACGCGGCTGATGACAAGACTAAAATTGACGGCGGCCACGACGGCGCATACCGCGCGCCGGAAGGAAAATCCGGAAAAGTTTCTTATCGCGGCAGAGCAAAAAACGTTTTAGACGATTTAATCGCCGGCCTGCGATCGTCAATGAGTTATTTGGGCGCCAAAAATTTGCGCGAATTCCAAAAAAACGCCCGATTCATAAAAATCACCCAAGCCGCGCTTCGGGAATCAAACATACATGATATGAAATGATTTGCTATTGACACAGATTTTCGGCCTTGCTAGTTTGTAATAAGGTGGTATGGGCGGTGTTTGTTTTTTTGGCCATATTTAGCTAACTATTAAGAGCGTTTTGGCGCTTTTTTTATTTTCAAAAAAGCGTATAATATTGACTATGTCAATTTTTGGGAAAATTTTTGGGGATGCGAATGAAAAAGTAATCAATGAGATGCGGCCGGTTGCGGAGGAGATAAATAATTTGGAAAAAGATTTTGAGAAATTGTCGGATGGGGAATTAAAGAAAAAAACAGAAGAATTTAAGGCGCAAATTGCAAATGGCAAATCGCTTGACGAACTTTTACCGGAAGCATTCGCCGCAGTCAGAGAAGCCGCCAAAAGAACTTTGGGCCAGCGGCATTTTGACGTTCAGTTAATGGGAGGGATCGCGCTCCATCGCGGTGAAATAGCAGAGATGAAAACCGGAGAAGGGAAAACTTTGGTTGCTACACTGCCAGCGTATTTAAACGCGCTTACGGGTAAAGGCGTGCACATTGTTACGGTAAACGACTATCTGTCGCGGAGAGACGCTGCGTGGATGGGGCAGATTTATGACGCATTGGGGCTTTCGGTTGGGGTATTGAATCATGAGGCGAGTTATTTGTACGACACGAACTTGGCGGTGGCACCGCCAAGTAGCGGTTTAACCGCCGAGGACCAAATTCGTGACGCGCTCGGCGCTTTTAAAATCGTCCACGAGTTTTTGCGCCCGTGCTCTAGGCGTGAAGCTTACACGGCGGATATTATTTACGGCACAAATAATGAATACGGTTTTGATTATCTTCGGGATAATATGGTTTATTCGGCGCAGCAGATGTCCCAGCGCGAGCATCATTTCGCGATAGTTGACGAGGTTGACTCCATTTTAATTGACGAAGCGCGCACGCCTCTTATTATTTCCATGCCGGACGCCGAATCGGCGGAGCTTTATAAGGTTTTTTCCAAAATCGCGCCGCGGCTCAAAGAGAATGTTGATTATAATATTGATGAAAAAATGAAAACTGCGCTGATTTCGGAACCCGGCATTGAAAAAGTGGAGCAAATGCTCGGCGTAAAAGACATTTATACGGAGCGAGGAATGAGATTCGTTCATCATCTTGAGCAAGCGCTCCGGGCGCAGGCCTTGTTTGTGCGCGATCGCGATTACGTAGTAAAATCCGCCGCGCATGGCGGAGGAGAAGTTATAATCGTTGATGAATTTACTGGACGCCTTATGCCGGGCCGCAGATGGTCTGACGGGCTGCATCAGGCGATTGAGGCAAAAGAGGGAGTTAATGTTCAGCAGGAGTCACGAACTTTGGCCACAATTACTTTTCAAAATTATTTCAGGATGTATGAAAAATTGGCGGGCATGACTGGCACAGCCCAGACTTCTGCGGAAGAGTTCCATAAAGTTTATAAACTGGAAGTTGTGCAGATCCCGACCAATAAACAAATGATCCGCAAGGATTTGCAGGATAAAGTTTTCCAGACGGAAAAAGGAAAATTTCAAGCATTGGTCCGCGAAATCAAAGAGCGCAGCCAAAAAGGCCAGCCTGTTTTAGTCGGCACTGTGTCAATTGAAAAAAACGAAAAGCTGGCAGCGATGCTACAACGCGAAGGAATTGCACACAAAATTTTAAACGCAAAAAATCACGAAGAAGAAGGCGCGATCATTGCGCAGGCGGGGAGATTCGGCGCGGTGACAGTCGCTACTAATATGGCCGGAAGAGGAGTGGATATTATACTCGGAGGAAATCCACCTTCAGCCGATGAAGCGAGCAGGGTTCGCGAAGTCGGTGGTTTGCTTGTTGTGGGTACCGAGCGGCATGAGGCGCGGCGGATTGACGACCAGTTGCGCGGGCGTTCCGGCAGGCAGGGGGACCCTGGCGAATCGCATTTTTTTGTTTCTATGGAAGACGATCTGATGCGCATTTTCGCGTCAGAAAAAGTTAAAAATTTAATGGGCAGATTCGGAATTCCGGAAGATGAGCCTATTGAAAACAAGATGGTTTCGGGGGCGATTGAATCGGCGCAGGGTAAAATTGAAGGCTTCAATTTTGACACAAGAAAACATGTTTTGGAGTATGACGACGTGATGAATAAACAGCGGACGGCGATTTACGCGCGCAGAAAAAAAATACTTTTTGCGGAAAGCAAAGAGATAGAGGACGAGGCTCTCAAGCTGTTGGAAGATGTTTTATCAAAAATAGTAACGGCGCACACCGCCGGACCGGAAAACGAGTGGAATAGGAAAGAAATTTTTGAAAATTTGGTAAGCTTGGTTGGCGGAGACGGGGATAGTACCTCTCTTCGCGAGCGAGTTGAGAAAACGGAAAGCAGAGAAGGGCTTACCGAGCTCGCGAAGAATTACGCCAAAGATGCTTTTGCAAAGAAAAAAGAGGGGATCGCCGCCCGCCTGCCGGACTGGCAGGGCTTCGCAGGCGCTCTGCGTATGGTTATGCTCCAAGCGATTGACGCGCTTTGGATGGAGCATCTGGAGGCGATGGAATATATGCGATCCAGCGTACGCTTGAGAGCCTATGGCCAAAAGGATCCATTGGTTGAGTATAAAAACGAAGGCGCCAAAATGTTCCAGCAACTGGAAGGGCACATCAATACTTATATCGCGAATTTGATATTTAAAATAACTCCGGCTACACAACCCCATAATGTGTCACGGCAGCCAAATGTCAAACATCCAATGTCTGACAAAAACAGCTTTGGCCGTCACGCTGAGCGCGGCAATGGCCAAGCCCAGCTGGGCCGCAATGACCCATGTCCATGCGGCTCCGGGAAAAAATATAAAAGGTGTCATGGGCAGTGAGGAATATGGAACACGTAGCAATAATGCGAAAATCTTGGGGACTGACGCAAAAAATTCTGGATGGCCGGAAAAAGATTGAATCGCGCTGGTATTCAATAAAATATAGGCCGTGGGATTGTATCAAAGAAGGAGAGACGGTTTATTTCAAAGATTCTAGCGAACCAGTAAAACTGAAAGCAGAGGTGAGTAGAGTAATACAATTTGCGGATTTAACTCCCAAGAGAGTAAAAGAAATTTTAGATGAATATGGCAATGACGATGGATTAGAGAAAGAGAAAATTCCAGAATTTTTTGAGCGATTCAAAGACAAAAAGTATTGCATGCTCATATTCCTAAAAAATCCACAGAAAATTGAGCCGTTTGAGATTGATAAAACTGGATTCGGCTCGATGTCGGCATGGATAACAGTTGATTCAATATCAAAAATCCGTGTGGGCTAGGTAATAAACAGCAAAGGTGTCATGGGAAATAAGGACAAAGAAAAAGGCCTAGACCGAAAGATCTAGGCGCGCACAAAAGTTAACCTTGTTTCCAAATTTTCGTTTTGTATACCTGTTCCATGTTTTTTCCGAGAGCCCGTTCAAGCGCGCGCTCGGCAACATCAGTGGCCTCAATCCGAACATGATTTGGTTGCATCTCGTAGTTATTGCGGACATGGCGAATAAAGATCAAGACTCTATTGAATTTGGGCGTCAAGCACAATATTGCTTTATCCTAAAAAGTTGATAAGCTTTTAAGATGGATGACTGTGTATTCTGTAAAATCATAAAAAAGGAAATTCCGGCGGAAATCTTGCAAGAAACCGAGGATTTTGTTATCTTTAAGGACATCAAACCGTCAGCCCCCGTGCATTATTTGGCGGTTTTAAAAAAACACATTCCTTCCATTAAAGAAATTGAGCACGAAGATGAGGCGTTGATTGGGCATCTTATACACGAAGCCAAAAGCGCTGCGGAAAAATTGGGGCTTTCGGGATACAAATTGGTGTTCAATGTAGGCCGCGACGGCGGGCAGATTATAGATCATATTCATCTGCATATCCTCGGCGGCTGGAATTAAAATTTAAAAATTTCGATATATAGATATATCATTTATGGTTGAAGTAAGAAAAAGAGAAAATGAATCGGCCGGGAGTTTGCTTCGGCGCTTTTCTAAAATATTGCAGCAAAGCGGCTTTTTGGCGCGCGCGCGGGAAGTTCGGTACCATACTCCCTTGAAATCCGATTATCAAAAGAAACGCGAGGCGCTGCGCAGGGTTCGGTGGGAAAAAGAAATGCAGCGGCTTCGCAAGCTGGGCAAGATACAGTAATACAAAAATGCCGACGAATCTAAAAAATAAAATAGCAGATGATCAAAAAGCCGCCTTAAAAGGCGGAGATGTTTTAAGACTTTCAACATTGCGCATGCTGTCGGCGGCCGTTGCCAATAAGGAAATTGGGCTGCGCAAAAAAGACGTTGGGTTGTCCGACCAGGAGGTTTTGGAAGCCATTTCTACAGAGGCCAAACGTAGAAAAGACGCCGCGGCGGAATACGAGAAAGGCGGCAGGGCAGATCTCGCTGAAAAAGAAAAGTCGGAGCTTAAAATTTTGCAGGAATATCTCCCTCCGGAAATTTCCGATGAGGATCTTTTGCGCGTTGTGAAAGACGGCATGCGCGAAGCTGGCGATAAGAATTTCGGCAAGATTATGAAGGTGATCACGCCGATCTTAAAAGGCAAGGCGTCTGGCGATAGAATAGCGCGTGTATTACAAAGGGAGTTAGCCGAGTCGGCATGATCTCGTTCAGCAATTTAACGAAAAAGCGCGTTAATACAAAAATTTTTAAGGGGCTTGGTAGTAAAATATTTAATGAAGAATTTGAATTGAGCGTGGTTTTCGCCCCGCCCTCTCTTATGCTGGCTTTAAATAAAAGATATTTAAACAAAAATAAGCCAGCTAACGTTCTGTCGTTTTTATTAGAGAGATGGCGGGGAGAGATTTTTTTAAACACGGGCCTGCCTCGCCGAGGCAAGGCGGGCGAAAAAAAACTGCCTTATTTATTTGTCCACGGAGCCCTGCATCTGTTAGGATTTAATCATAGGGGGAGTAACGACACAAAAAAAATGGAGAACAGAGCATTAAAAATATTAAACTTGAAATAATGCGTTCCCGCGGCGCAATAGGCATTGATATAGGTACTGAATCCGTAAAGGCGGTAGCGTTAGAGATGATGGCTGGCGAAGCTTTGCCGCGCGTGATAGGCGCAGGAGCCTCTATTTCCAAAGGCGTAAGGCGCGGCGTCATTATCGCGCCTGAAGAGCTTGCGGCGTCTATTAAAGAGGCTATTGGCGCCTTAAGGAAGTCAGCGGCTATTAATCGTGGCGATGTTCACTTGGGTTTGGGTGGCGTTGGGCTTGTTTGCCAAAGATCAAAGGGCCTGGTCGCCGTGTCCAGAGCAGACGGCGAAATTACAAAAGAAGACTCCGGCCGCGCGATTTTGGCCAGCGAAACCAATTTGAGCCATTTGCAAAATAAGGAAATTCTTCACAGGGTTCCTGTTGTTTATCGCGTTGATAATGAGGTTGCGACTTACGATCCGGTTGGACTAAGTGGCGTAAAACTTGAGGCGGAGGTTTTGTTTATTACAGCTTTCTCTCAAAATTTAAAAAACGCCCTCAATGCATTTGAGGGGGCTGATGTGGAAATAGAAGAAGTGTCCGCGGCTCCTTTGGCCGCAGCGGAAGCCGTTTTGGAGAAGCGGGAAAAAGAAGCCGGTGTCATGCTTCTGGATTTGGGGGCCTCAACTACTTCAATAATTTTGTTTGAGGAAGGAACGCTTTATTCTTTGGATGTTTTGCCGTTCGGCTCTTCTCATATTACGCACGATATAGCCATGGGGCTAAGAATAACTTTGGAGGAAGCTGAAAAAATAAAAATTAATTACGGGAGCGTTGAGCCCGCGGCTGTTTTTCTCAAAAAGCCTGTCTCGCGGCAAGGCGCGTCTGATTTGGTTTACGGAAATTATTCGCGCCGCAAACTTTCCGAAATCATAGAGGCCCGGCTGTCCGATATTTTTGAGCTGGTAGAAAAACATCTCAAAAAAGTGGAGCGCACCAACCTTTTGCCATCAGGAATAGTTTTGACTGGCGGAGGCGCAAATCTCCCCGGCATAGAAAATTTTGTCAAAGAATGTTTAAAGCTTCATGTAAAAGTGGCTGAACCGAATAATTTAGGCGGTTTTAAAGAGAAAGTTAACAATCCCGCATGGTCCGTTGCGGTAGGCGCAGCGCTTTTGGGTTTGAAAAAACAAAGCTCTCTTTCACCCCTGCTGCGCGGCCGCACCGGCCCGCTTTTTAAATGGCTTAGAGCATTTTTACCGTAGTTGTCAACAGGGTGGCTGGACTAGTGGATTTATGATAAAATCATTTTATGAGGCTTGAACACTATTCCCAAGAAAAGTTAAAGAAAGAAATTCTATCTATTCTGACAAAACGCCTAGATTTAAAAAAGTATAAGGTCTTCTTCTTCGGTTCAAGAGTTTCCGGCGGCGGCACGGACCGGTCAGACGTGGATATCGGAATTGAAGGCCAAGAACACATACCAGCCAAAGTTATATGGGAAATTGAGGAGGATATCGAAAATTTGCCGACGCTCTACAAACTAGAAATAGTGGATTTTGCCGATGTTGCGGAAAAGTTTAAAAGCGTCGCGCTAAAAAGTATTGAGGTAATCGCTTAACCATGACTAAATTTGAATCTATCCGCGAAGATTTCGAGAACGCACTCAAACGCTTTGAGGAAATTTTGCAAGAGCGCAAAAATGATATTGTGAGAGATTCAGCAATTAAACGATTTGAGCTGGTGTTCGATTTGTTGTGGAAGACATTAAAAGCGTTTTTGGAGGATCAGCACAGTGCAACGTGCGTTTCTCCTCAAAGCTGTTTTCGGGAAGCTTTCAGGCTCGGCGTTATTGATTATAATGACGGGTGGATTGACGTTGTAAAAACGCGAAATAATACGGTTCATGCGTACGACGCAAAATTGGCGGACGAAGTTTATGCAAAACTCCCTGCCGCATTAAGCTTGTTTAAAAAACTTAAGGATGCATTACAACCCTAATACCATCAAAAACCCATGTTTGCGGCACGAGAGAGAGAGTAAAAGCCCTCACGCTGATATTCTGCGCCGTTTTTTTGTTTTTAGGATTGGCGGCAAAAGCCCAAGCGGCGACGTATTATGTTGATAATTGTGTTGTAACCGGAAACGACTCCAACAACGGAACAGGCCCGGCTACCCCTTGGCTGACAATCAACAAAGTTAATACAAGTAGTTTTGTTGTCGGCGATTCAATTTCTTTTCGTAAAGGTTGTACCTGGAGAGAACAGTTGACTGTGCCAAGTAGCGGGAGCGCGGGGAACCCGATCACGTTCGGAAGTTATGGGGCGAGCGGAGCGAATCCGATAATAAACGGTTCGGACGTGTTGTTGGCATGGACTCAAAGTGCTTACTCCAACATCGTTACTAATGGGGGATTTGATTCAACAACAAACGGATGGACGGAAATCGGCGCCACGTTATTAACAAGCGAAGCTGGCGGGCAAAGCGGCAATTCCCTCAAAATACAGGCCACCGATGGTTCTGGGCAGGCCGCGTATCAGATAATCACTGGGTTGACGAATGGTGCCACCTATGATTTTTCAATATACCTCAAGAATGGCACGACGGATGGAAAGCTCTTTATTGGTAGCGGTGTCCAATACTCAAACCAATATTATAATGGTTCGTATGCTGCTCGTGCCGATTGGACTGTCGTTGCTGGAAGTTTTACAACCACCGGAACGCAGGCCACGGTAACAATCATTGAACAAGGGGTCAACCAAAACACATACGCCGATTCTATAAGTATTATCCGGCAAGGCACGATGGCGTCTTACCAAAAGACCATAACAACCGAGCCGAAACATGTCTACTATAACAGCACCGCTCTCACCGAGGACGTTGGGGCTACGAACAACGTCGGGGTAAACAAATGGGACTGGGCAGCCAACGTACTCTACGTCAACGTAGGGGAAGACCCATCGGTCGGAACTCTTGAGGCTGGACAACGTGATGGTATTAGCACAAACGGTAAGAATTATATAACCCTTGATGGGCTTACAATATCAAAAGCAAACGTGAACGCAATAACGGGTGGCACTGCAAGCCATGTCGGAGTGACGATAACAAACAGTTCAATAGATAATGCCACATATGGAGTCAAATTCTATACTTGGGGGGGAACTCTTTCTACAATCTCTCTTATAACTAATACGTTTTCAGCAATTAGTGAGAACTTGATTGACGTTAACGGAGAGGCGGGGCAAACAGTCACAGGATTGACCATTGTCGGGAACACGCTCACGGGCGACGGCGCAGGAACTGGCAGCGGTATGTTCCTTAATGGTGTTACGGGCGGTGTAAACCTTGTGGATGGCAACACGATTACTAACGTCGGAGAATCCGGAGCGTGGCTACATCAATGGAGCGGAGGAACTAATACTTTCTCAAACAATACAATTTCATATTGGCAGATGGGGACGAACGATCGTGGAGGATTCCATCTGCTTGGTGGTACAGGCGGAACTTATGTATTTGAGAGTAACACGTTACATGACAACGGGGGGACTGGACAGGGTTCCGCTCTTTACATGGATACTATCTCTGGTTCTACGGTTACTGTGCGGTATAACTACGTCTACAATACAAAAGGACCGGGCTTGGGTTCTATCCAGTCTTCTGGGGTTATATTTTATAACAATATTCTCGTGAATACTGGATTGGTTGGGTGGGGAATACGTAATTCTGGAAGTATTGAAGTTGAAACTTGGAATGACGTGAATGCCCAAAACAACTTGTTTTATAATAATATTGTCTACAATAATACCGCAGCCAATGGAGCAGGAATATATCTTGTCAAGGACAGCGGTGCTGGCACGCTTGCTGGTAACACATTCAAGAACAACATCATCTGGCACGACAAAAATGTCGGCCAAGAATATGTGAAAAATCCAGACGATTCAACTGCAGTGTTCGTAAACAATTTATACTGGCCTGCGATAGGGACAAACGATATGAACTGGGGCGGAAACTGGTATAGCACTCTTGCTACCTGGCAGACAGCGGGACATGATAGCGGATCTATAAATGTTAATCCAGTATTTGTTTCCGCAGGTTCGGACTTCGCCCTCCAATCCACCTCTCCTGCTATTGATACAGGTACCAACCTCGGTTCAGACTACGATGACGCCATCATGCCCGGCTCCTCTTGGCCGTCTTCCGTCACAACGATAGACCAAGATCTTCGCGGTTCGGGCTGGGAAATCGGAGCATATGTGTATCCGGTTCCTCAAGCTCCGACCATTGGCACCCCCTCTGCTCTATCTCCTTCCTCCATCCGCTGGGCTTTCACTGACA
>Ga0209210_1000078_pt1 | contig 120826 bp, 167 predicted proteins | sample RifGroA1_FD_183991 | JGI IMG/M metagenome (GOLD analysis project Ga0209210, IMG submission 183991) | Contaminated groundwater microbial communities from Rifle, Colorado, USA - Rifle Groundwater A1 (SPAdes) (version 2) | ecosystem: Environmental > Aquatic > Deep subsurface > Groundwater >... | reverse complement strand
GCCCGAGTAGTTAGTGAATTAATGAAATTGCGTCGGTAAATAACCTTATATTGAATGAATTATTAGACACGCTCCAAACAACAAAAAGTTTAAATAAGTGAGCCCACTTATCTTTCTATGACAAATATAACCTTATCAATCAACGACGAAGTTTACAACAAAATGAAAAAATTCTCCGAGATAAAATGGAGCGAGTTCGTAAGAATATGCATCCAACAAAGAGTTAAGGAATTAGAAATGCTTCATAAACACCCCTATAACGAAAGTATTTTTACAATGCTGGCTTCAGAGGAAGTTCTAAAGAAAGATTGGGACAATGAACTAGATGAGAGGTGGAATAATGTTTGACCAAAAGGATATTGTTTTAATTCCTTTTCCTTATTCTGATTTAACCTCTTCTAAAAAAAGACCAGCATTAATTATCTCTAATGAAAAGATAAATAAAATGCAGGATAGAATTTGTTGCCTTGTAACAACCAAGCCCCACAAGGATAATATAAAAATAACTAAAAACTCATTTGAGGAAGGAACACTTCCTTTAAAAAGTTTTATTAAACCTCATAGAATTTTTACAATCAACGAGAATATTATAATAAAAAGATTCTGCAGAATAAATAATGATTTGCATGATTCTGTAATAAAAAAGCTTAACGAATTTCTTAAATCTTGTAAAAGCAACTGACATCAGTAGCTAACCGAAGAATTACTTCAACTCGAGCCCACACTCGAAAATTTATTGCGACTTCAAATCCGCTTTCAGCAGGATTTTCCGTCGAAAAAATGATAATAATATATTTCGAATTCTGGATTAACAATTTCTTAGCGGAGAGCCTTGAGCTTGCTCTGGCTCGAAGCCATTAATCTTTGCGAAGCAAGAAAGTTTACACATAAAAAAGAGTTACATTTCATCTTAAAAAACAAACTCAAGCAGATATTTCTTCTTGGTAATTAACTAGTTCTTTCTTTAAACACTTTAATTCCTTTAATCAAATGCTTTTTCTTATCAACAGCTTTAACAAGTTCATCAATTTCTCTCGGCGTGAGTTCAATCAAGCCAGAAGAATCTTTGTTTTTAAAACCTAAGGCAATAGACTCGTGTTCAGGACGCAAGAAATCCTCGTTGATTAAAACTTCTTTAATCTCAACATTACTTTCTAATCTAAAACTTCCTCCAGAACCAAATTGTTTGATTTTAATATTCATTTTAATCAACATCAAAACTAATAGGATAACCGACGCTGTTTCCGGCCTCGTCTCTTATTATTATATTCAAATCATAATTTCCTTGTCTAAACGTCTTTCGTTTTTCACAAATCCCATCAACAAGTTTAGAACAAAGTCTTTTTTCCTTCAAACTTCCACGGCTGTCTAAATAAGTATAAACAACTTCGTTGAAGTTTATTTCATCAACACTTAAATTAAAATAAATATACTTTGGTTTTTCTGAATCTTGTGTCCAAAAATTTCCGGGGTTTTTTAAAACTGGAGAAGTATTATCAACATTTACAAAAACATGTTTTGATTCATCAACACCTCCTGCAATATCGCTTAATACAAAATAATATTCAATCTGCTGTCCGTCAAAATCATTTAAATTAACATTAGTGCTGCATATGTATTTTCTTTTTCCATCAAAAATACAATCGTTGTTAATGTTCAATTTTTTCGTTCTAAAACTATTTCCATAATATAATGTCAAATTCTTTGCATTCTCTTCCTGAAACTCAACTATAAATTCTCCGTTGGCAAATTCATTATCTCTTGGAAAAGTATTTTTAATTTTTGGTTTCTTGGAATCTATAAAAAATGAAACCTCTGTATAATTTTCATTTCCACTGTTATCAACAGCTTTTATTTTTATTGAGTTTTCTCCTTCGTTAAATCGTTTATCGTTATTGTAACTTAAACAGCCACTGCATATCCTGCTCCATCGCGGTCTATGTTCAAGTAAATCCATAAAAAATAAACTTACTTTTTCATTCAAATTAATAATTAAAGGAATTGATTTTTCAGTGAATAATTCTCCTTCTTTTGGAGAAACTAAATTTATTGAAGGAGGATTAAGGTCATTGCCTCCGTTGCCTCCAAGAAAACTGCATGTTTGCCCGTTGCACGTTGCAGGATTTACTCCGGGAAATCCAGAATCAGTTGTGCATATCTGGCATAATGTTGAGGAGCAGGTATATTTACATCCACTGCCAGCACAACCCGGAGGAAGCTGTTGTCCATCACTTAAGCAATAAAGAAGATTCGCACTTACCATTCCCGTCGAGAAAATTATAAACAACGCAATTATCGTCGCAAGCAAAGCTATAATCAAAACAACTTTCACTTTTCTGGTTTTTTCGTTTTCCATTTTTATATTAATTTCGTTTGTTTTCTTTATCTTATTTTAGTTTTTTTACATTAACCTTACGTGAATTTATCTTCACACTTTACTTCCCTAACAACCTTTTATACTAATCTTATCTTTTCTTTGCATTAATTTTCTTCCCTAAATTTTGCCTTGACAAAGTCAGGCAAAATTCCATTTCATATCTTCGCGTAGCGAAGCAATTTTTCTTTGCATAATATTTCTTTCTCATCTCGCGTCAGCGAGGTATCTTTCCCTATAATAAGGGGAAAATAAAAAATAAAAAATAAAAAAAATAAAACAATTTTAGATAGCTTCACCCCAGAAGAAAATATCTCCTGTGCTGAAATCTCCAGTACATGGCTCAGGCAATCCTAATTTGAAGTTCAATGCAATTTCTGAACCTGGACTTAATGTATTACCAGCGTGGTATTCAATAGTATTAATTACCAAATCTCCGCTAGCATCAGGTCCTGCATTTCTTATGATTTCAGCATCGTTGTAAAAATCTCTGCTGAATACATCACCATAAACAATTGGCACATAACCTTCTAAATCTGAATTATCAGCGTCTGCTGTACTATATGCTCCGTTAGTTGCATAATAACACAAGTGGTCAGTATTAGGCTCATTAGTTATACCTAATGTTCCAGCTTGACAATCATAGACAGCATGTCCATTATTTTGATCAGCTGAACACGTACCAGATCCTTGACCTACACAATCATCACTTCCCCCATCTTGTCCGATATTAGAAGGTGATCTTCGTGAATCACTTAATTGCAATTGATTTGTGTCTGGGCATCTTGCTCCAGAATCTAATGGGTCGTAAAAGTCTGTTCCAGATATAAACATATCTAAAAGAACGCCGCTTCCTTCATCAGCATCGTTTCCAACAAGGATTGTGCTTGAATAAGCAACTGTTCCTGGTCTAACTTCTTCGAATTCAACATCTCCATCAACAGTCAAAGCAATTATTGGATTTAAGAACCAATACTCATTCTCGTCAATTGTTGCTTCACCATCTGCTGAAATTGCTTCAACAGTTACAAAGAATTCTCCGTACATTGATTCAGGAGTTTCTACAGTAAATAAACAATCATAGTAAGCCATAGTATCTTCGTCGAATGTAGTTAACTGTTCTTCTAAAATTCTTGCGTTACAAGATTCGTCAATATATTGTTCTCCTCCAGTAACTCTTTGACATTCAACTTCAATGTCATTTCCAGTTCCTTGAGAAGCTCCAATAGTTGCAACAACATCTTGGATTTCTTCAATCTTGTTTTTATCCATTACAAGAACTTTCCAACTGATTTGTTCACCTTCGAAAGCATAGTTTTCTATTCTTTCAATAAGGTCATTAGTACAATCAGAGCCTCTTCCTTCTTCTATACAATCTTCTACTACAATTCTGTTATCACATTGCCATATGTGCGGCGGAAATTCTTCAGTTGAAATATCTAAACCAATTCCTTGTCCAATACTAACAGCCATAACAACAGGCATTGCACTTAACACTAGTAAAGCCATTACTGCTAAACTTAAAGTTTTTTTCATTATTTAATTAACCTCCTTTCATCTCTATAACATGTTATAGTCTTTATAACTATTAACTGTGATTCATTGAAGTTAGATAATCCAATCTGCCTCTTTCCGGCATCCCTTTTTGTAACCATATTAATTTCAGAGTAGTAGTTCTTTTTAAGTATTATTATCGTCGAGAAAATGTTTTTTGTTATTACTTCAATACAATGAACGATTTTTTTCAGCCGCTTAATCCAATCTTTTTTATTACTTCTATTTAATACCTTTAAGAAGAAGAGTTTACTGGTTTTAGTTTGTCGACGGAACACATTTATAATACCTGCTGGTTTATTCTTGGAATGAAATTATATTATTTTGATACCTCAATCTGGCTAGACTTTTTTGAAGATAGAAACGAACCAAATTTTCCAAAAGGAAAATTTGCTAAACAGTTATTTGAAAAAATAATTGATGAAAATGATAAAATTATTTATTCAGATTTAACTCTTATAGAATTAAACAATGCAGGGTATAGTAACTATGAGCTTGAAGAAATGTTTTTGAAATTCAGAGAGAATATTGCTTTTATTGAAATAAATAAAGAACAAATTGGAAGAGGGAAAGATTTAGCATTAAAAAGAAATATCCCCAAAGGAGATGCAATTCACGCAGTTTTTGCAAGGGATAATAATTTAATATTAGTTACTTTTGACAGGCACTTTGACCAATTAACTGATATAACAAATTATTTCAAACCATCTGATCTAATTAATTAAACCAAACTTTTTTTCAAGCATTTCTACAGCTTTTTCTCTTGATTTATGCAATTCCTCGTCTGTCGTTTTTCTTTTTGACGAACCGAAAACCTCATTAATTTTTTTCAATGTTTCCTGTTTCTCAATTCCATTAATTTTATCCCTAATAGCCTCGCGAATAAACTCGGTTTTTGTTGAATATCTGTGCTTCCTCATGATTCTTTCTATGTCTCTAAGAAAATTTCCTTCTAGCTTTAAGCTTATTGATTCCATATTACTATGTAATACTATGTAGTATTTAAAAGTTTCTAATACCTTTTCCACAAAACTAATTTGCCCTCGTCGTCTCTTAGAAAAAGTGTATCTCCTGTTTTTGTCCAAACATTCTCTCCATCTTCCCAAAATAATTTGTTTTTTGTGTCAACGCCTTCTCCGGTTTCAATTAACACTTCGCTGTTTTTTTCTAAAACAAATTCGGGAAAAACAAATTTCTTTCTGCCCTCCTCTTTCAATTGCCAATCTGTCAGCTCACAACCAAAGTTGCATTCATTTTCAAAAACAACTTCCTCGTTTTTGTAATCAAACTTGCTTAGCTTAACACACTTTGCACAAACATTCTCTGAACGCGAGCACAAGTTAACCTTTTCATTAACGCAATTTTTCCAAGCATTAATTAGTTTATATGAGTATTGGTCAAAACCAGTTGGAAAATAGTAATTTGCATAACCTTGTTCAACCAATTCCGAATTCACATTCTTGTCATTTAGAAAAACATACCTCAACAACCTTTGATATTTGTCTCTATCTTCCCTGCCTTTTTCTAAAACAACACTTTGATTAACAACAAGTTCTGTCAAAAAATCCTTTGCTTCATCATAAAAAAATTCTCCTCGCTCAGGCGTGTTAATTCCAAGCAATCTTATTGATTGATTTCCAACAACAATCGTATCGCCGTCAATTACTCTATCAACAAAAACAATTTCTTTTTCTTCTTCAACTAAAGTTTCATTCAAGTAGTTGTCAACAAAATTATAATTCATAACAACCATCGCGGCTGACAATAAAATCAAAAGCCAAATGTATTTTGTTTTTTGTTTCATATATACTTACTAACAACAATCCATTTAAATAAAATAGTATAATTAAGTTTATGGAAGGGGTGATTTTACTTGCTGACCCAAATTCAAAAGCATGGGATTTTTCTTTAAGGATAAAGAAATATATGGATGAGGTCAAAGAAGATTTAATTCTTTTAGAGCCGGTTTTAATCACAACTTTTAGAAACGGTGAAGTCGGAATTCACGTTCCGAGAAATATAAGAAAGAAACATATTTACTTTATTCATGATTCAACTAAAGATCCTCAACGGTGGTGGGTTGAACTCTTATTATTAAAAGATTTATTACTAAGCGCTTCCGCAGAAAGTGTAAGCTTTGTTCTTCCAGATATATTATATAGCAGACAAGACAGAAAAGACCGTCCTCACGTGCCAATTTCAGCAAGAGCTTTAGCAAATTCAATTTCACCAGGACTCAAACGTATAATAACAATGGAATTGCACGCATCACAAATCCAAGGATTTTATCCAGACAAACTTCCTTTAGATAATTTATACAGCTTTCCCGATGCTGTTAAACATTTCAGAGAACATCATCTAGAAGACTTAAAAAAATTAGTGCTCGTATCGCCGGACGCAGGGGGAGCAGAGAGAACCCGTTCCTTTTTGCAGAGACTCATAAGGGCACAAAGAGAAAACAATGAATATAATGAATATTCTTTTGCATTAATCAGCAAGATTCGGCCATCTGCAGGAGAAATTGAAGAAATGAGATTAGTCGGAGACGTCAAAGACAAAAATTGCTTAATTGTCGACGACATAATTGATTCAGGCACAACTTTATGCAAAGCAGCAGAATTATTAAAAGAAAGCGGAGCAAAGAAAATATTCGCTTACGCAACCCACGGAATTTTTTCTAAAGGAACAGAAGAACTTTTGAAAAATTTTGATGCTATTATGACAAGCAACACTCATTCAATTGAAAATCACAGAGTCGAGGTAATCGATGTTTCAGGAGTTTTCGCAGAAGCAATTTATCGTGATATCAAAGGACATTCTATTTCTAAATTATTTGAATAATCAGTAAGCTTTATAATCTTTAATTAAATTCTTTTTTCATGTTGGTGTGTGGAATATCATGGGCCCATCGAAATCAATAAGTTAAATAGACTTCGCGAAATCGTTCGGGTCAAACGAGTTTTCCCACTCCTACAAATGTGGGTGTGCCGGAGTGGTCAAACGGGCAGCCCTTAAGAGGCTGTGGCTTAGTGCCTGCGCAGGTTCGAACCCTGTCACCCACATTATTCTATCGACGAACAGGGTGAGAACCGTAGGTTCGACGAGCAAGTTCACGAGACTTCCAAATCGCCCAGGTTTCGAGTGGGCTTGCGAGCACTGTCACCCACATTTGCAATCGTAGATTGCATTTTTTTGATATGTTCATTTCTGCAAAGTCGCTTTAGTAATTCAAATAGTGCTAAGCTTGGTTCGACGAGCAAGTTCACGAGAGGTAAAGTTTATTAATAGCCTTAGTAGAAAAAAAGAATGGATATAATTTATTATTTATTTAATGATTACATTAGAAATATTATAAAACGAGCCAAAGAAAAATCTAGAGTTGAATTTGTTGGATTGAGAATAAGGGAGTTTGACAGAGAAAAGTTAGGTTTAGAAAATGGACAATTCAAAGAATTTAAGCAAAAAGGGTTATTAATATATTTCGGCGATAATTCTAAGGAACAGGATGAATTTGAAAATGCGTGGAAAAACAGAGTCGCTTACGCGCCCAAAACCTTGGAAGGAATTTCAATAGAAAGATTCGAAGAAGAAATTGCAAGACAAATGAAAGAAAGAATAACAAAGGAATTTGAAGGAAATGAAACTCTTGAAATGTTTGCTGATGGATTGTGATTCAAGATAAATATAATTTTTTTTTCTTATTTATTCATGAAAACAAACAAATTTATTTTTTCTGCAATTTAATTCCAAGTTGCTCAAGCGCCTTGACATGTCCTTGAATAAATTGCTCGACAATCTGAACCATTTTGATTAACTCATTTCTTTCATTCATCAAAGTATTCAAAGCACCCTTATGATAACCAATTTGCTCTTCCTTGCTCATTGCAGGAGTTTGTTCAGTTTTTTTCGTTGGCATGAAATCTTAAGAAAAATATGTGTTATAAATGTTTTGAATTAGTTAAGTCAACTTTCTAAATAAATATTAGCACTCGCAAGCTGCTCCTGATCCCGCTCGAGATTATAATAAACAATTCACCTTCACGAAATCACTCGTCGTGTCATCAATGGCTCAAAACTGACTTTGTCAAGTTTTTCGCTTAAATAAATTATTAACGAAGAAATCCAAACGAAGCGGTTAGTGGTTGCAGGAACTGTGAAGAACCCGCTGGTGGTTCTCATTTCTGAGCATCAATGACTCGCGACTTTGGAGCGAGCAATTTTTTACAAAGTGTGTAATTAAGATGTTTACTTTACAAATTAATTGGAATTTAAGCAGGTTAATTAAAAAGTATTATTAAAATAGATTTATCATTCATAATCTATTTAAAATTATTTCTCCAAATTTAATAACTTAAAATTAAAAATGAAAGGAGGTTAAAATGGATAAAAATCTAAAAAGCATTTCATGCGACCCAATTTGTGGATTTATGGTGAGAAGCCATAATGAAAAGGAAATCCTAAATCTTGCCTCAACACATGTAAAAAAAATGCATCCTCAAATGAAAGTTTCTGAAGCAGATCTTAAAAAAATGATAAAATCTCAGTAAACCAGTTTTAATCCTTTGTTATCATTTTTATCGACGGAAAGTGGGTTAAAGTCGGATTTGGATCAGTTATCCTCGCGAATTAAATGCGAGCAATTTTGCGAAGGAGAATTGTTTATATGATACCGAGCGTTTACGTTTTGACAAATTTAATTGTTGATAACAAAACGTGGGCGCGAGTAGAGCGGGGTTGCGAGTAGAGCAAATTTATTTAAATCCAAAAAACATTCTTTAACTCATGGAATATTCCTGGATAATCTATGCTTTATTATCGGCAGTATTCGCAGCCCTAGTCGCAATTTTCGCAAAAGTGGGCTTGCAGGATGTTGACGCAAATCTCGCCACAACAATTCGAGCAGCAATCATGTTCGTCTTTTTATTTGTTGTAATTTATTTTCAAGGCAAGTTGGATTTACTGCCCTCTTTTTTTAATTCAAGAATCGCTTTGTTTATTTTCTTGTCAGGAATAGCAGGGGCATTGTCATGGCTTTTTTATTTTGTTGCATTAAAAAAAGGATTGGTTACAGGAGTTGTTTCTATAGATAGGCTGTCAATAGTTTTCGCAATGGTTTTCGCATTGGTTTTTCTCAATGAAAAATTCACATGGAATAAAATTGCCGGAGTAATCCTAATAGCTATTGGAGCAGTTATTATTGCTGTTGATAAATAAGCCTGCGGAGAGGATTGAACTCTCGACCCTTTGATTACGAATCAAATGCTCTACCAACTGAGCTACGCAGGCACCTTCCTCTGCGTAGCGAACTTGTCGACCTTGCACGAAAAGGGAAAAGGTGTGAGGGAAAACCGTAGGTTGTCCTCATGAGCTACGCAGGCAATTAATTTTTATTGAAATACTTTCTTCTTCTAATAACCCCACACTTTAAATTTTTTCGCATTAACAATCTTTTAGCGAAGAGCCTTGTCCGAAGGCAGGCTCGAAGCTAAAGATAAGCGAGTTTACGAGCTCCAATATTATTGACTTTGAAAATATTTATAATACCTCTTTTCTTATATTATTTATGAAATTTAATATATATTTTTTAATAATATTTCTAATAATTTCTTTTATAGTGGGAATTATTGTTGGAATATTGATTGCTATGAATTTATCAAAAGACAGCTATAATTTTGATTTTTCAGGAAATATTAAATTATGTCCTGAAAAATGGGTTAGAGATGAATCTCCTTGTGTATATAATATCTCTCCTAGTGAATGCAATAAAGAACCAAAAGATTATTTTATTTACGAAGGCCAACGAAGAGAATTGTATGAATTTGATTTACCTTGGATAGTCAAAAGTTGTAATTTAATTCCTGAAATAATTGCTTAGCCATAAGGCAACATTTATTAATCTTCTCACCCTTTTTCATCTATGAAACAAATTATAGTCAATATATTAAAAAAATCAAAACATTTAGATAAAATTCCAGAACAACAACTGTTAAATTTAATTGAAATTCCTCCTTCTTTCTCAATGGGCGATTTTGCATTCCCATGTTTCTTTCTTGCAAAGCAAATGAAAACCTCGCCGAATGAAATAGCAAAACAAATTCGTGCTGACCTTGGTGCAGTGTCGTTGCCAAACGAATTCGAGTCAATCGAAACACAAGGCCCTTACATAAATTTCTTCTTAAACAAAAAACAATTAGCAGCTAACACAATCAACGAAATCTTAAAACAAAAAGATAAATACGGAAGCTTAGATATCGGTAGGGGAAAATTAGCATTAATCGAACACACTTCAATAAATCCCAACGCATCACCCCATGTAGGCAGAGCAAGAAACGCAATCATCGGCGACAGCATTGTCAGAATTTTAAGATTTATGAATTTCAAAACCGAAGTTCATTATTACGTAAACGACGTCAGCAAACAAATTGCTATGCTGGTTCTTGCTAAATCAGAAAAATTGCCATTCGAAAAAATGCTAAAAAGATATATTGACATTTCAAAAAAAGTTTCTAAATCAAAAAAATTAGAGCAAGAAGTTTTTAAGCTGCTTCTAAATTTTGAACACAACGACAAAGCAACAAGAAACAAGTTTAAATCAATTACAAAAACTTGCGTCAAAGGACAAGAAAAAATCCTTGCGCAGCTTGGAATTAAATATGATGTTTTCGATTACGAATCAGATTATATAACAAAAGCTTCAGATTTACTAAAGAAATTTTCAGCAACAAATAAATTAAAAAAAGACAAAGACGGTCGTTATTATCTTGATCAATCCAACACAAGTGTGGAAAGAAAAATGAAAGCTCCTGTATTAGTTTTGACACGAAGCGACTCAACAGGATTATATCCTTTGAGAGATATATCATATACAATTGAAAAAATCCAGAAATCCAAAACAAACATAATCGTCCTCGGCGAAGACCAAAAACTTTACTTCGAACAAATTTCAGAAGCATTAAAATTACTCAATGTTGCCTCGCCAAAAGTTGTCCATTATTCTTTCATCCTCCTAAAAGAAAAAACTCGCGGAAAAAACGCCAGGAAAATGTCAACAAGAAAAGGCGACGTTATTTTGTTAGAAGATTTTTTAAACGATGCAATTTCCAAAGCAAAAAAGAAAGCCAAAAACAACCCTTCAAAGATTGCAGTCGCAGCAGTAAAATATTCCATATTAAGAAATCAGCCAAACAAAGTCATAATGTTTAACTTGGACGACGCTTTGAACTTCGAGGGCGACACAGGCCCATATTTATTATATTCCTACGCGCGTGCCTCATCAATTCTAAAAAAAGTAAAACAACGAAAGAGTCATCGAATAGAATATATGCAAGAAAAAGAAGATGGGTTAGAAAAACAAGCAGAACTAATAAAAAAATTATCGCAGTTTCCAGAAGTTGCTGCAAAAGCTTACAATGATTTAAATCCAAGTCACATTGCAAATTATTCTTACGACATCGCAAAAACCTTCAACGAATTTTATCATTTATCAAAAGTAATCGGCTCAAAAGACGAAGAATTTAAATTACAACTTATTCAGGCATTCAGGCAAGTAATAAAAAATTCACTTTCTCTTTTAGGAATTGAAGTTATCGAAGAGATGTAATTATTTTTCATATTTTCTGCATTATTTATTTTAATTTTACCATTATTAATTTATCCAACAAACAACTTATAAAATTATTTTACATTCACTTAATTTCCCGCGAAGAAATCCTGTTTACTAGACGGATTTCGCAGCAATTATAAGAACGAGCTCGCGAGTTCTAATCTTTTCCCAACGACGAAAAACAAAACCTATTTAAAGGATATTTCTATTATTATAATGTACGTTTGTACAATTAAAAGGAGGTTTAAATGGCAAAAAAAGGAAAGTTTAACTTGCTAAGTTTCGTTGCATGGTTGACTGGTGTGATTGTATCATTAGCTGTAGGTTCAGCATTAGCTGACAAGATTTTGACAGTACCTAGTTGGCTTGGTGGTACTCTATCAGACGGAATTATAGCAGTAATTGCAGGCTGGATTGTAATCATTACAACAATTATTGGTGTAGTGCTTGCATTAGTTGACGCTGCTAGTTAAATTTATTTAATTTTTTATTTTTTATTTTTCAATATATTGAAAGGAGGTAAGAAATGGCAAAAAAATCAGGTTTAGAAAATTTAGTTGGAAAGTGGGTTTTCCTTATCGGAGTTGTAATTGCATTAGTTGTTGGACTTATGGATTTAAGTGATTCAAGAGTAACTATTGCACTATTAATAATTGGTTTAATAGTTGGTTTGTTTAATGTAAGTGGTTCAGAGACAGCATCTTTCCTTATGTCTGGTGTTGTTCTTATAATTGCAAGCGCATTCGGAGGAGATGTTTTTAGTATAGTCCCACAAATCCAAGGAGTTTTTGTTGCACTATTAGCCATATTTACTCCGGCTACAGTAATAGTTGCTGTCAAAAACGTATTCTCTTTAGCAAGAGATTAAGGTTTATCTTTTAATTTTTATTTTTTTAGAGTTTTTAATTATTTATTTTTATATTTGCTTTTTTCAAGGCTACAAAATATCCTAGAGATTAACCATAAAAATACAGATTTTTGTTAACTAAAAATAATTCACGAACAAGCTTGCGAGTGAGTGCTAATTTAAGATTTATTTCTTCTTCCTAAATTTCCCAATGAGAAAACCGATGATGGCGCCGATAATGAAACCAATAATTATTAAATAAAAAAGTTAATATAGTTCGATTACCTTTTTAATAAAATGAAAAAAGGTTCTATCATCAAGATAAATAATGAACAATTTGAAGTATTAAATGCTCTTGGAGACTATGAATATGATAAAAAATCGAGGAACTATTTTAACAGTCATATGAATTATGATCTTCATAAAACGGGAAGCTCTTCATTATTATCTACCCATTTATTAAAAATTTACGATGATATAAAAGATCTCGCGTTTATTTTTCAACTTATTAAAGGAATTCCATCAAACAAAAAGAAAATTTTTGTTAAAGATATAGAAATCATAAAGAATTAAATCAAATTATTTGCTATCTTTGACCCCAAGTTTTGTTTTTCATCATCTCACTTTACCTGTTTCAAATCATTCCAGGCTAATTCAAAAAGCTGTTCAAGTGTGTTCGCAAAGAATTCTGTGTTAATCCAAACACCAATATCATAATTAGGGTGAAACTTGTCGTCGTCAAGAAGCATAAACATTATTTGCGTGCTGTCAACAATCACAAACCGAGCCTTAATCTTTTCAAGGTTTCTCACTTCACCAACTTTCTTAAAATCTTTTGCAACCTTTAAATTATCTTTTGTAATCGGCGCAGCAATTCTTATTTTAACTCCGCGTTTCTTGCACTTTTCCAACGTCGGCATAATTGCTTCAAACTTTCTATTCAAACCCTCGGTAGTTGTTACAATAGTAATTGTCTTTTCTGCATCACCAATTAACATATCTAAATGATTGTAAAGATTTTGTCTTCCTCTTAAACTTCCAGATAAATCACTCGGCTCAACAAATTTAATTCCTTGCGTGAATAATGTATTTAATTCACCAAGAACTTCGTCGCCCTTTAATGTTTCAAGCCGTTTAGATTTCGTCTGAGCATCTCTAATCAGATTTTTCTTAACTCTCTCAACAACTTCTTCTGGTTTTAACGCAACAAACTTAATTGGCTTGCCAAGTTTCATAATAATAAAACCTTTTTTCTCTAAACTTTCTAAAATATCATAAGTCCTGCTTCTTGGAACATCAGAAATATTGCTCAATTCTCCCGCAGTTGACGTCCCTCGCGATAATAAAGCAGTCCAAACTTTCACCTCATAAAGATTCAAATCGAAAATCTTTCTTAGCCTACTTAAAAATTCATCCTTTACAATCATCTTATTACCCACTCTTTTTTATTTTTAAACATTGTTATAATTCAAAAGTCCTAACACTTTTTACTATTTAAACTTTCAACAATAAAAGAGAAACTTAACCATTACTAATAGGTAGTCATTTAATGACAATTATGGCTCCTCTTTTATCTTTGATTTTAAAGTCAGCTTTGTTTTTAAATGTTTCCTTCAACGTAGTAACAAACTCAATTTTTTTAGCATTTGTTCTTTCAGCGACGCTGTTTTTTTGATTTTCAAGAATATTATTTAATTCAGCGTCGCAAACAATAATTAAATTAATGACATCTTTCTTTTCCAGACCAAGTTTTTTTCTGAACGCCTGAATTTGCCTGATCAATTCACGGCTGTAACCTTCTGCTTCAAGCTCTGGAGTTTGCTTAGTATCAATCTTAACATCAATATTCTTGCCATCTTTCAATTCAATTTTTTTAACATTCAATTGCCTTTCAATTATCCATTTCAAATCATCATTTAATTTAAAATTTCCTGACACAACTGCCTTACTCAAAGGCCATTTCAAACTAATTTGGAATTTATCTCTCTCTGCTAAACCTTTTTCAATAACTTCCAAAACTATTTTCATTTCTTCTTCAAGTTTTTTGTTAATTTGTTTTTCATCAGCCTTTGGCCATGATTCAAGATGAACACTTTCCTTTCCAAAAGTTTTCTTAAACAAATCATCAGAAATAAAAGGACAAACAATTGAAAACATTTTCAAGATTTTTTCATAAACTTCCTCGACAGCATAAAGAACTTTTCCCGCATCTTTTGTATTAACTTTATCTCGAACAAGTTTAATATAAACCCTCGACAAATCCAGATACAAATCTTCAATTTCTTTAACAATCTCATCAATCCTATAAGAATTCATCAAAGATGTCACGTTCTTAATAATGGAATTCAAACGGGATAAAATCCATTTTTCTTCTAAATCAAATTTATTTGAAGGCTTAGTCTGCTTCCTCAAATCCAAAATAAATCTTGAAATATTATCAAGAATATTCAAATTCCGTTGTTTAATCTTAACATCTTCCCAAGTAAAATTTATATTTTCTCCGCTGGGATTTCCACACATGTAATAACGCAAAACATCTGCTCCATATTTGTCAACAACTTCATAAGGTGAAATTATATTTCCAAGAGACTTTGACATTTTCAATCCTTTAAAATCCAAAATCATTCCATGACAATAAACATTCTTATACGCCGACTTTCCTAATGCAACAGAAGAACACATTTGCAGCATGCTAAACCATAATCTTATCTGCTCAGTTGCTTCTAAAATAAAATCCGCTGGGAACCATTCTTTTATTAATTTAGGATTATTATACAAACAATTCCACGACGCTGTTCCAGAATCAATCCAAACATCAATTACATCAGGAACACGTTTCATTTCAGATTTGCATTTTGAACATTTTAATTTCACGTCATCAATCCATGGTTTGTGCAGGTCTTTTGGAATATTATTTGCTTTTAATTTTTTCAAATCAGCAGTGCTTCCAACAACTTCCAAGTTCTTGCACTTATCACATTCCCAAATCGGCATCGGACAACCCCAGTAACGCTGTCGGGTAACGCCATTGTCTTTCAAATTCTCAATCCAATTATTATAATTCTTCGACGTATAAGGTGGTTGCCAATTTACATACTCATTAAATTTCAACATTTTATTAATTAAATCTTCAATTTTCAAAAACCATTGCTCTGTCGCACGAAAAACAACTGGCTCATGGCATCTCCAGCAAGTTGCATATTCATGTTCAACATTTGTCGTCGTAATCAGCGAACCGCTTCTTTTCAAGATATCAATAAACTTATCATCATCTAACTTCGCGCGAAGTCCGTCAAACTCGCCCATATTTTCAAAAACACCTTTTTCATTCAGATTATTAAATGCTTCAATTCCATTTTCTTTTCCAACCTCATAATCTTCTGGCCCGCAGCCCGGCGCGCAATGAACCAAACCACTTCCATTTTCTGTATTAACATATTCCTTTGACAAAACAATAGTATGAACTTTTGGAAACTTTTTCTTTAATTCTTTAAACATCGGAATTTCATTTTCAAGAGGATGTCTGTAAGACAAACCTTTCAAAGTTTTCCCATTAAATGTATGTAAAACTTTGTAATCACTTTCTGTTTTTTTCAAAAGTTTCATAAATGGCTTGACAAGTTCCTTGGCAATTATCCATTTTTCTCCTCGGTGTCTGTCTCTTCGCGAAGTTTTTGGAATAGTTGTTTCATTTTCAGGATGCATATCAATTTCAACATACTCAACATCAGGATTAACCATAACAGCCAAGTTAAAAGGAATTGTCCAAGGCGTTGTTGTCCAAATAATTAAGAATCTTCCGTCATCAGTTGGAAACTTTAAAAAAATAGACTCGTCGCTTAAATTTTCATATTCAAGTTCGTGCTTCGCCAATGAAGTTTCGCAGGAAGCGCACCAATGCATAATTTTCTTTCCTTTATACAAACGTTTTTCTTCCCACGCCCGTTTAATAAACCACCACTCACCCTCGATAAATTCATTTTTAATCGGCCAATAAGCATTTTCATGATCAAACCAAACCCCAAGCCGCTCCAAGTCTTTATCCATCAATCTCGCATTATCACTTGAAAATTTATTACATTCATTAATAAATTTCTCAACACCATATTTTTCAATTCCAAGTTTATCTTTAATTCCAAGTTTCTTTTGAACAGCATTCTCTGTCGGCAAACCATGCATATCATATCCTCCCCTATCCCAAACATTAAATCCATTCATTCGTTTATATCTAAGAACAATATCTTTCAAACAATTATTCCACGCGTGTCCAATATGCAATCTTCCAGAAGTATACGGCGGTCCTTGAAGAAAATAAAATTTCTTTCCATTCACATTCCGCTTCCGCAACTTTTCAAGTATCTTTTTATTTTTCCAATTCGTTAGAACGCTTTCTTCGACAATTTTAAAATCATACATGAAATACAGAATTTGAGTGGATTAAAAAAGGTTGCGATTGTGTTTTATGTTGAGTTTTAGGAAAGTTTATTAACATTGGTAATAATATTTTAGAATGAAAAAGAGATGGTCGGTATTCTGGAAAACTAAAATGATTCAAACGATAGAGGTTATGTAAAATGGCAAGAAGTCTTTTCGATAATGCAAAAGTATCAAAACAAGATGAATTTTATACGTTACTCAAAGATATTGAAAAAGAAATAAAGAACTATAAACAGCAATTTAAAAATAAAGTAGTCTATTGCAATTGTGACGACCCTTATGAAAGTAATTTCTTTAAGTTTTTTGCTGCTAACTTTAATAATTTCGGGCTAAAAAAACTTATCGTTACTTCTTATGCTGGGTCGCCAATAATCGGAGGTCAATTGCCTTTGTCGGATATAAAGGGAATAAATGGTAAGGAACCTTTTAAAATCGAAATAAATAAAGTAAATGATTATAACAAAGATGGTTCTATTGATTTATCTGATATTAAATGGTTATTAGAAAATGATGAGAATACATCGGAACTTCTTAAACAAGGAGGGGATTTTCGTAGTAAAGAATGTATTGACTTGTTAAAACAATCGGATATAATTTGTACAAATCCTCCATTTTCACTTTTTAGAGAATATATATCTCAGGTAGTGGGATTTAACAAAAAGTTTTTGATTATAGGAAATACCAATGCATTATGCTATAAAGAAATTTTCAAATTGTTTAAGGAAGATAAAATAAGAACAGGTTATACAAATTTTAATGTTGGAATGTTTTTTATAGTTCCAAATGATTGGGAAAAATTTCACCATATTGATGAAAAAGGCAATAAAATTGCTAGAGTTTCAACTTCTTGCTGGTTTACTAATTTAAAAGTTGAAAGACACAAGGAATTTATGACATTATATAAGAAATATAATTCAAAAGACTATCCTATATATGATAATTATGACGCTATAAATGTAGATAAAGTTAATGAAATTCCAATGGACTATAAGGGATTAATGGGTGTGCCAATCACTTTTTTAGATAAATATAATCCAGACCAGTTTGAAATTATAACATTAGGCATTGGAGAACATAATTTTACACCGACAAAAAAATATGGAAAATTTAGAGATGCTAAAAACGGAAAGCCATCACCCGATAAACGTGATTTTTTATTGTATATAAAAGACAAAAAAGGAAAATATCTAACAACTGAGGGTTATATAGTAACCAAAGTATATGCTCGTGTTATTATTAAGAATAAGAAAGTTTAAATAATTCTTTTTTAATTATTATTCTATGAAAGTAGAATTACATAAAATTACTATAAAAGAAGTAGTAAAAGATTATAGAGATAGTGCAGAAGAAGGCGTAACTGCTTATAGTGGAAAACTAGATGTTCGTCCAAAGTATCAAAGAGAATTTGTATATAAGGACAAACAGAGAAATGAAGTTATTGAAACAGTCAGGAAAAAGTTTCCACTTAATATTATGTATTGGGTAAAAAAAGGCGATGGAAATTTTGAAGTTTTAGATGGGCAACAAAGGACTATCAGTATTGCTCAATATATTTCAGGTGATTTTTCAATAAATGAGAAATATTTTCACAGCTTAACAAAAGATGAACAAAATCAAATTTTAGATTATGAATTAATGATTTATTTTTGTGAAGGAAAAGAAAGGGAAAAATTAGATTGGTTTAGAATTGTTAATATATCTGGGGAGAAATTAACTGAACAAGAACTACTTAATGCTGTATACACAGGAGCTTGGCTTTCAGATGCAAAATTGAAATTTAGTAAAACAAATTGTGCTGCGTATCTTATGGCTAGCGATGGAGGACAATTAGTAGATGGTTCTCCTATTAGACAGGAATTTCTAGAAACAGCTTTGTCATGGATTAATAATGAAAAGATAGAAGAATATATGTCTAAACATCAGCATGATAAAAATGCAAATGAATTGTGGGAATATTTTCAAAATGTAATTCGCTGGGTGAGAAAAACTTTTCCAAACTACCGAAAAGAAATGAAAGGGGCTAATTGGGGAGAGCTATATAATAGATTCAAGAATAAAAAATTAGATTCCAAAAATTTGGAAAAGGAAATTGCCAAATTGATGGAAGATGAAGATGTGACAAACAAAAAAGGTATTTACTCCTATGTTCTAACAAGAAAAGAAAATTTTCTAAATATTCGTAATTTTAATGATAAACAAAAAAGAGTAGCATACGAAAAACAGAAAGGCATTTGTCCAAAATGTAAAAAACATTTTGAAATAGATGGGATGGAAGCAGACCATATAAAACCTTGGCACGAAGGTGGAAAAACAATAGCAGAAAATTGTCAAATGTTATGTAAACAAGATAATAGAATTAAGTCTGGCGTGTAATTTGTAAAAAGCCACGCCCCTTAACAGCATTATTCAAGCCCCAAATACTTAACACTCTATCTGCTCTGATAACTCTTTTTACCATTTTATTTGAAGCTTCTTATTTCTTCTAGAAATTTCTCAGGAGACATTTTTTCATATCTTCCTTCTTCAATATCTTCTATGGCTTCTTCAGTTTCTCTCACAAAACCAAAATCTTCTTTCATTTTAGCCACTTCCAGCTTCAAAGCAATAACTTCTTCAGTCAGCTTCTTAATATCTATAGTTTGCTCCATAAAAAGTAAACAGCATTCGAGTTTTTATAATTTGCGATTTCAAAATCTCCCCAAAATTTCCCCCTCAACTATATTCAATTCTTCAGCAGGAATCACAAAACAAAAAGGCGCTTGAATTTTCAAGTTCTTCTTTTCTTTCTTGAACTCCATGAACTTTTTATAATAAATTTTACTTCTCTTAGTTCCAAGCAATGAACAAACAAGCATTTTTCCCAACACCAACTTTCGTCCTTTCGCTGCTTTTTCAAATAAATCAAGCGCATCGCTAAACGACAAACCAATATCAATTAAAATTAAACTATGCGCGTTCATATCAAAATTAGTTTTCACAATATCAATAAAACTCGAAGCTTCAAACTTAGGCAGCGACGCTATCTTTCCAAATTTATATATCGATAATCCTGTTTCCGCAATTGCATCTAAAATCGAAGCACCTTGAATAACTCTATAAGGAACTTTTCTCTTCCGGCACTCTTCAATCAACGAAATATGCGTTGTCGCCATCAAAGGCGCGCCATAAACAAGCAAAGCAACATTATCTTCTTTCGCTTCTTTAACTAATCTATCACTCTCAACATCCTCGCGTTTAAGTTCCTTAATTTTCTTTTCAAGTTTCACTTCAAGCTCTTCTTTTGAAAAAGGAAATTCCACAGTATAACTTTCCAAATACACACGTCGCGAGTTCTTCACAGCATTATATGCCTCGAACGAAAACCCTTCTTCATTTAGCCCAAGTCCTATTAAGTATAACATTTTATTCTATATTTTTTTCGCTATATAAAACTATATAAATATTATTAATTGGCTCTTTTATGGGAGAAATTCCGCTTTATCTTCAAATTAAAAGTATCCTTTCTCTAAAAGATACTAGCGACCATAGAAGACAATTATATTCTAAAGTTACACTAGAGAAAGCAATATGTTATTCTCTTATGGCTGAAAGAGTTGTTAAAATAAGAAAAGGAATAAAACATTTGCCAGAGCCAGAACTTTTGCCAGGCCCCAATGGAAGTATAGATGTTGTTTGGAAAGGAAGGTTTTGTGAAAGGGGTTTTATTGAGCCTTACAGAATTTTGTTAAATGTCCCAATAGAAGACAAAACAGCCGAACTATTTTATCTTACAACCGACGGAAAAAGAAATCTCAAAACTAATATTTACTTGCATCCAAGTTTGTTCTACAAACAATAATTACAACAAAGGAAATAACTTTCCCAACTCATAATCTGTAACAAGATGGTCCTCAATATCTTTTCCACGAACTTCTCGATGGTATTTTCTCCATTGAATCTTTTGATTCTCAACTAAACTAGTATGAATATGTTCTCCTAAAACTCCTCTAACTAGTCCACTAGTTTCCATCAATTCAGTTGCATCTCTTAAATTTCCAGGAAGAGAGTACACTCCTCTTGCTCTTCTATCCCCTTCTTCCATTTCATAAATATTCTCTTCAACAGGGAAAGGTAAATCATAATTATGGGCAATTCCTTCTAATCCTGCTGCCAACATTACTGCAAAGGATAAAGGAATATTACATGCAGGATCAGGAAATCGAGTTTCTATTCTTGACGCTTTTTCTTTTTCAGGTTTATACATAGGAACTCTTATAGCTGTACTTCTATTTCTTCTTGCCCAAGATAATTCAGTCGGCGCCTCATAACCCGGAACTAAACGTTGATAGGAATTAACCCATTGATTACTCACAGCAGCAATCTCAGAAGCATGCCTCAAAATTCCAGCAATATAATATTTAGCATCCTGCGATAAATGCAAGGAATCATTAATATCAAAAAACGCATTTTTATCTCCCTTAAACAAACTTTGATGGATATGCATCCCGCTTCCATTTTCTCCGTGAATTGGCTTTGGCAAAAAAGTTGCATATACTCCATGTTTCATTGCAACTTCTTTAACTAGTCGTCTGTAAGCCATCGCTTTTAGCGCCATATTAATAGCAGAATCATATTTCAAAGCAATTTCATGCTGCGAAGGAGCAACTTCATGATGACTCGCTTCAATCCCAATTCCCATCTTTTCACAGGCAAAGATAATATCTCTTCTGATTGGCTGCCCTTTATCATCAGCCAATCCGAAATATCCGCCTTTATCTAAAAGTTTTGCAGGAAGATTTTCCGGATTATTATCTTTAAACAAGAAAAACTCTAATTCAGGCCCAAGATAAAATTCATCAAAACCCATCTTTCTCATTTCTTCAAGTTGTCTTTCTAATACAAATAACGAATCTCCTTCAAATCTTGAACCATCTGGATTATAAATTTTACAAAACATACTAACACTTCTATCGGCATCTTGTTGTCTGTAAGGTAAAATTCTCAATGATGATTCAATTGGCCTTGCTATTAAATCGCTCTCCTGAATTCTAACAAAACCTTCAATAGAACTTCCGTCAAATCCGATACCTTCCTCGAGAGCTTCTTTCAAAACACCTTTAGGAATATTAACATTCCTTAATTGTCCAAGAACATTCGGAAACAGCAAATTAACAAAAGCCACATCATTATCTTTAACAAATTTCATCACATCGTCTGGAGTTTTTATAGAATCATAATCTAACTCAACCATATAAATCTCTGATAATCTTTATTTAAAATCATTTCTATTATCTAGAATATAATAGGATATTCATTTCTCTCTGGCGCTTACTTTCCTAAACTTGTTTTTCTGAGCAGGTTTTTGCTTTTTAATTTTTAAACTTCGCGAAGTAACAATCGCAATAAACAAAAACTCAAAGAGAAAAATATCATTTCTGTAAATCAAACTTATCACAGCCCCAATTAAACAAATAAAAATAATTAATTTAAACCATTTTTGTCCAGATTTCAATTCCTCTTTCGTCAGCTTCGCAAGATAATTGCCGATTGGGACCCCAAGAATTAAAATAACAACACCAATAATGATATTTAGTGTATCTCCCATATATACTTTAGTGAAATAAGGTTTATATATTTTATATTTCTCCTTTTCATATGACATTTAAAAACTTTTTAATTATTGCATCTAAAACTGACAAGGCAGGAATAAACATCACCACTTCTTTATCCCAATTTGAAACAGTGGAGCACAAATTCAGATTCCATTTAATTGAAGACGAAATTATTTATGATAAAAATTATGACAAAGAAAAATTAAATCAATTTGATTTCATAATTTTCGCATCAAAACATAAATCATCTGAACAACACAAGACGCTTTCAATCCACGCTCCTGGAAATTGGCTTAATACTCAACCTCAGCTTGGAGGCGAAGCCGGAAAGATTTCCATGACTTCTGCTGTTTTTATAAAACAAGCTTTTCAAAAATTAAAAAAGACTGCAAAGCAATATAATCTTAATGAATATGATGTTACATTAGAATGCACTCATCATGGTCCGCTGATTGAGAAACCCTGCATGTTTATTGAAATCGGTTCAACAGAAAATGAATGGAAAGACCGTCGTGCAGGATTTGTAATCGCAAAAACAATTTCAGATACAATTGATTCATTCAAAGAAAACCCTTACAACGAAATCGCAATAGGAATCGGCGGCCCGCATTACTGCCCAAATTTCAACAAAATCCAACTCCACTCAAACTTCGCGATAAGCCACGTCATTCCTCAATATGTTCTTCCATTAACAGAAGAAATGATTAAAGAATCTATATTAAAAACATCTGAAGAAGTTGATTTAGTTATTTTAGATTGGAAAGGGCTTGGCAATTCAGAATCACGAGACCAAGTTCTAAGCGTTTTAGATAAACTTCATATAAGGTATGAAAAGACATCAGATATTGAGAAAGGGGATTAATATGAATTTAATTCAAAGAGCAGATTTTGAATTTATGGCATTCTATTATTTGGCTGAAAGTTTGAAGATTAGAGATAGTGGTGATATTGAGTTATATTATAGAAAGATGTCTTATGCTAGGGGAATTTACGCATATTTTGGAAATAGTGAGTTGGTTGCAATGTGTAATAAATTTTTTGATAAGGGCATAGAAAGGGGCGAAATAACTGAAGAAGAATCTGATGAATTTAAATCACATGGACTTTAAAAGATATCATTTATTATTAATTTAAAAAGATTCAGAAGGGATTTTTTGGGTAAAGAATTAAGGAGGCAAGGACAATTATAAATCACTTCCCAAAACTCACTTTCAAAATCTCCTTAACACGTTTTCTGTAAATTAACAACGGAATTAAACTATTTAAAACCAAAATACCAAACGACAAATAAACATAATTATAATTCCCCTCGCTTATTCCTAAAGTTAGTAATCCGAGAAAAAAGAAATTAATGAAATTTCCAATCATTGTGGGAATAATAAATTTCCAAAATCTGGTTTTTGTTAAACCAGCAACAACATGTGCAAGCGTCGATGGAAAAAAGTAAAATGAATTCAATATCAGCAAAAAACCAAATGAATTCTCTTCCACCATATTTTTTACAACTCTTAATTTTTTCCCCTGAACACCGACATAATCTTCAACAAAATCTTTCCCTAAAAAAATTGTCAAATAATAAATAATTAATGCGCCGAGCACAATTCCAATAAAACTTAATATGATTGCCCATTGAAAAGAAAATAATAAAATTCCAGGTATTAATACTAAAGATATCGGCAATGTTGTTGCAGAAGCAAATGTCATCCATGCAAGATATATTATCACTGAAGGAAGATTATTCTCTAAATTACCTGCCGATAATTTTTGATCTAAACCTAGTTTATCCGCGAACAAAAATAATGACAAAGACGCAAGTATCATAATCACCAAGATGTAAAATTTGATTTTTTTGTAGTTTACCATATTACCTCTTTTTGAACGCCCACACCAGGAATCGAACCTGGGAGCCCCGAAGGGCCGAGATTAGCAATCTCGTGCAATACCATTATGCGATGTGGGCTTATCTTCGGTTCTTTTATCATATCGCATTCGCGTTAGCGAGACCGAAGGGACTATGCGATGTGGGCTGATTTCATAAATTATCAAGGCTTTTTAAGATTAATCATTTCTCGATATTGTGTGGTATCCGAAAATTAGTTCTCGCTCACGTTCGAAAATTTATTGCGACTTCAAAATCGGCTTCGCCAGATTTTTCCGTCGAGAAAAGATGATAACAACATATTTTAATTCTGGATTAACAATTTCTTAGCGGAGAGTCTTGACGAAGTCTGGCTCGGAGCCATTAATCTTTGCGAAGCAAGAAAATTTATCCATAAAAACAAGGTGGCAAATATCACCTGCGTGCACACATTTCTCACGACATAGACTTTCCAATCAACTCTGAAATAATCCGATTATCATAACCAACAAGTTCAACATAGGAATTTCCTTTAATTTTCTTGCCTTTTTTTGTTCCAGAAACATCACAAGCTCCTTCCCAATAACTCTTTGGTGTTGTAAGCACAGAACTAATTTCTTGGTTTTTAATAACTGGAACAATTTTCAATTTGATTTTCAATTTCGGAATTTCTAAAAGCCAACCAGAAGGATAAATAATTCCGGTTTCTGGACTTTTCCATATATCGGTATGGTTGACATTAACATCTTTTGGACCTAATTTAATAATATCACTTTTCTTATTTATATAAGAACCCCCGACCCTGTATTTTTCCAAACCTCTTCGGCTTCGCAGCATAAATAACATTATCTCTGTATTATCATCTAACATAATTCCAAACCAATCCCACCCCAACAAGTTGCCTTTTTCTGGAACATTTGATTTCTGATGATCAAACCAGCAAAAACCATCAACATCATAATTCTTATTTTTGTTTTTAATTTTTCCTTTTACTTCAGCCCTTGGAAACGTAACATAATATGTCCTATAATTAGGATACATAATTTTAAACCCCTTATCAAAATGCTTAATCAATTCTTTTTTAGGCGTAACCTCGAGATTAAAATTTTCAGACTTCAAATGAAACTTACCATCATAATCTAACTCTGCATCATTTAATTTTAATTTTAATTTTTTATAATTAATTTTATCCTTATGAATCATTCCAGTATCTTGATGAAAAGAAAATTTTTTCCCAGTCTTATCAGTAATTGAACTATGAAAAACCAAGAAAGGTTTTTTTCTTACAAATGACAAAGGAATAAATCCTAACCTGAAAATTTGAGGATGCATTTTAAAAATACAATATTCAAAACCAAATTTTTTATTTTCAGAATTTAAATGTCCTGTAAAATACCACCATTCCAATGGAATATTCTTTCCAGGCAATAAAATTTTATTATCAATCTTTTTCTTTTTTATCTCATCTAATTTTTTAGCTTTAGTAACTTCCAATAATTTATCATAAACCCCGCTTTCCATTCCCCTGATAAAATCAAAAATATAAGTCAATCTTTTTCGAAGAAAACTTTTCCTGAAAATTTTCAAATCTCTTTTCTTAACCTCTTTCATAATTATTTAAATTAGAATATCTATAAAAACTTATTCTCTTTCTATAATCTTATACTTTTTGTCAAATTTTTGTTGTTTACTTAAAGAGATTAATCCTTCTACAACCAACCCAACTCCAGCAATAAACCAAAACCAATCCGACGAAAAATCATAAAATCCAATAAGTTTAATTAAAGTTCCAATTGTCATGAGAACCCCCACTACAATAAATAGTTCATACCTTATCAGATTTTTGATTCTGTCTTTCATTTTATAAAAATAACTAAACAGTTAGATTTATAAGTATTTCCAAACCTATTTTTATATAGCAGCGTAGAGCAGTCTGGAGTGCTCGTCGGGCCCATAACCCGGAGGTCGTTGGTTCAAATCCAACCGCTGCTATTCAAATATTCTAAATGATTAATGGATTTGAACCGAAGGTTTCGTTCGATTCAAACATTCAATAGCGGACGAGTGAGGATTTCCTATCCGACGCCAAATCCAACCGCTGCTATTATTTTTAATCAATTAACTTTAAAAACAACCTTGAGTTTTTTAATATATGGAAACACTAATTCTTGGAATTGATGAAGCAGGAAGAGGCCCAGTAATAGGTCCATTAGTCGTAGCTGGATGTTTAGTAACAGGCGAAGTTGAAAAACAATTAAAAAATATTGGAGTAAAAGATTCAAAAGACCTTACACAAAAACGACGAGAATTTCTTGCAGAAAAAATTAAAGAGTTGGCTGAAACTTTTGAGATTGAAATCGCGCTTCCAAATGAAATAGATGATAAGATTGGAAGTGGAAACTTAAATGAATTAGAAGCCAAAAAAATCGCTTCAATCATAAATAAAATAAACAAAGGATTTGGAAAAATAAAAGTCGTTGTAGACTGTCCGTCGGTAAATATAGGAAAATGGACAGATTATTTAAAAACAAAAATAAATAATTTATCTAATTTGGAAATCGTCTGCGAACACAAGGCAGATAAAAATCACGTCGCAGTTTCAGCTGCTTCAATAATTGCTAAAACAATTAGGGAAATAGAAATGTCAAAACTTCGAGAAAAATATGGAAATGAAATTGGGAGCGGTTATTCCTCGGATCCAAATACATGCAAGTTTTTAGAAAAATATTCCCAAAAACACGAACATGCCGGCATATTCAGAAAAACCTGGCAAACCTGGAAAGAACTATGCAACAAAAAAGAACAGAGGAAGTTGGAGATATAAAATATAAATTCTTTTAAACAAGATGTATTATTTTCTAAGATGAAGATATTATTAATTTCATTAATTAAAGATTTTTTAAGAGCAGACAAACCAAATAAACCAAAAGGCACTATTTTTCTTAGATTCCCTTCTTTGGCATTGGCTAATATTGCTGCACTTACTCCTAAAGAAGACGAAATACAAATTATCGATGAACAAATTTCTCCAATTGACTATAACATAGACGTGGATTTAATTGCAATTTCTGTTAACACATCAGTTTCTCTCAGGGCTTATGAAATCGCAGACAATTTTAGAAAAAAAGGAATTAAAGTTGTTCTTGGTGGATTACATCCAAGCTTAATGCCGGACGAATCCTTAAAATATGCAGATTCTGTCATTATTGGCGACGCGGATAATTCATGGCCGCAATTATTAATTGATTTTAAAAAAAATAAACTAAAAAGAACTTATGTCAGTAATCAGGAAAATGAATTGAGATTACCAACGCCAAAATGGGAAATTTTTAAAGGAATGGGTTACATAAACACAAATTTTGTTGAAGCAACTCGCGGCTGTTCTCATAACTGCAAATTTTGTTCAACTTTGCCTTTTTATAATCACAAACATAGAACCAGGCCAATTAAAGATATTATAATGGACATTAAAAAAGTAGAATCTTTCCCAAAAAAATTTATCTTTTTTGTAGACGACAATATTATTTGTGATAGAAAATACGCTAAAGAATTATTCAAAGCTTTAATCCCATTAAAAATATATTGGATTAGTCAAGCGACTGCAGATATTGGAGAAGACGAAGAACTCATAAAATTAGCTACAGAAAGTGGTTGTTTTGGTTTGTTTTTAGGATTTGATTCAATTTCAAAATTAAGTTTAAATGAAGTTAATAAAAAACATAATCATCTTGAACAATATAAAAAAACCGTTGATTTACTTCACAAATATGGGATAGGTATTGAAGCAGGATTCATGTTCGGATTTGATCATGATACAAAAGATATTTTTAATGAAACCCTTGAATTTCTAAACCAAGCCAAAATAGAATCCTTTCTCGCAATGTACTTAACACCAATACCTGGAACAAAGATGTATAATGAATTTAAGAAACAAAAGAGATTAATAATAAATGATTATTCAGAATATGATTTTAGGCATGTTGTAATTAAACCAAAAAATATGACTTCAAAAGAATTATACGAGGGAGTTAGTTGGATATCAAAAGAATTTAATTCTAAAAAATTAATGTATAAAAGAATTTTTTGGAAGCTCGGACAATTTCTAAAAAGACCTTCAATGAGAAGTCTTCTGGGCGTTGTTGGAAATTTAGCTATTAATTTGGCTTTTAGAAATAGGATAAAAAATCTATCAAAAGATAAAACTTTCCCGAGTCTTATGCAAACATTTAAATAATAAAATAACATTCTGTTTTTATGAGAGGGGGAAAAGATAGTTTCTTTAGAGCACTTTTTTTAATCGCTGCAATTTACGATTTAATATTGGGGGTTTTATTTTTCTTCTTTTACAAACCAATATTTTCTTATTTTGATATTTCCCTTCCTGTTTATCCAATGTATTTGCAAATGGCTGCTGCCTTTGTTTTTGCTATGGGTGTTGGTTATTACTTTGTTTATTTGAATCTTTACAGAAATATTGATTTAGTGAAATTAGGAATTGTATATAAAATTGTATACGCTGGATTAACCAGTTATTTTTATTTTACTGACCTTGCAAACATAGTTTTCTTCTGGTTTGCAATTATTGATGTAATCTTTTTAGTTGCTTTTGTTTGGTTTCTTAAGTATGCTAAAAAAGACGGAAGATATTTGAAATGGAAATAGATATTGGAAAAAAGAATATTTCTTTTGGATGGATTTGGATTCTTTGCGGAATAATTCTCGGAGCAATTATGGGAATGTGGTCGTTTAATGGCCCATTTCCTTCCCCTGTTGGAGATTACACATCACTTCCAAGAAGAATGTTAAGACTTTCACATATTGCTTTTATTGCTTTAGCAATCATAAATATTTTATATGGTTATGAAATAGACAAAATTAAAGCAAATAGAAAACTAAAAAGGTTTGGTTCCAATTTTATGATATACGGAGCAATTTTAATGCCGTTGTTATTACTTATCGCAGTTTTTATTGAACCATTTAAATATTTAACAATTATTCCAGCACTTTTTATAATAATTTCACTTCTTATTATTGTAATTGGAAGATAAATCTACACCAATCTTTAAAAACACTCATAACTTTTTCTAGAAATGGCGATACTAAAAAAATTGGTGATGCATGGTTTCAAATCGTTTCCACGCAAAACAGAGATACCTTTTGACAACGGAATAAATGTTATTCTTGGCCCAAATGGTTCAGGAAAATCAAACATTTCAGACGCGTTGTGTTTTGTTCTTGGAAGACTAAGTATAAAATCAATTCGTGCAAAAAAAGCAGCCAATTTAATTTTTATGGGAACAAAAGCTGCGTCCCCTTCAAAAGAAGCAATAGTAGAAATAGTATTTTCAAACGACGACAAAACTTTTACAATAGATTCAAGTGAAGTTTCAATTAAAAGGATAGTAAGAAAAAATGGCCAAAGCATTTACAAAATCAACAACGAAACAAAAACACGGCAAGAAGTCTTAACTTTATTAGCTCAAGCAGGAATCGACCCACACGGCTTTAACATAATTCTCCAAGGTGAAATTCAAAATTTTGTTAGAATGAAACCAGACGAACGGCGCGGAATCATAGAAGAAGTTTCAGGCATAGCAATCTACGAATCGCGAAAAGAAAAATCTTTAAAAGAATTAAACAAAACAGAAGAAAGACTAAAAGAAGTTGCGGCGATTCTTAGAGAAAGAACATCTTATTTGAATAATCTTGAAAGAGAAAGACAGGAAGCATTGCGTTTTAAGAAATTAGAAAGCAGCGTCAAAATTTTCAAGGCATCAATAATAAGCAGCGACATTTCAAAAAAGAAAAAAGAAGTTGATTTATTACAGCAAGAAATTACAAAGCTTGTTGGACAAATTGAAAAAATAAAAATCACTTTAACAAAAACACAATCAGAAATAGAGAACTCAAGATTAAAAGTAGCTTCTATCAATTCAAAAATTGAAAAGTCATCTGGAATAGAACAAGAAATGCTCAACCGTGAAATTGCAGACATAAGAGCAGAGCTCGCTGGATTAAATGTAAAAATTGAAAATTACGAATCTAAAATTTCTCAAATAGAAAAACAAAAACAAGACCTTGAAGATAAAACTATTGAACATGAACAAACGCTCCTGGATTTAAGAAAAGAAGCGCCATTGGCTAAAAAAGAATTGGATCTTGAAAAAAAGAAAAAAGAATTCGAGCAGCTAGAAGACCAAAGAAAAAAATTCTACATGATTAAATCAGAATTAAAATCAAACAAAGAGCGTCTTCGGGAGAAAGAGCAGTCACTTCAGGACACTAAAAACGAATCAGAATTAAGCCTTCGGCAAATCGATTCAATGATTTCTGAACTCTTTGACAAAAAGACAACTAAAGAAAAATTAATCTCATTAAAAAAAACACTTTCTGAAAAACGCGAAATTCTGGACAAATTAAACATTAGAGAAAGAGAAATAGAAAAAGAAAATTATAATTCAGAACATGAAATCGCTAACCTTCAAAAACTCACAAAAGACATTTCAAAAATTGACACTTGCCCATTATGCAAAAGCAAAATAACCTCTGAACACATTTCTTCAATTAAAAACGAAACCTCGCCAAAAATAAAAGACTTAGGAATATTAATATCTAAACACGATAAAGAACTCAACGAACTTTATACAAAACGTGATTTATTAAAAGAAGACGTTGCAAAAATCTCCTCGGAAATATCAAAACGAGAATCTGACTTAAATAGGTTATTAATAATAAACGAAAAAAATGAAAGGATAAAAACCCTTCAAGAATCAATTGATAAAAAAATTGTTGAAATTAATTCACTTAGAAAACGACAATCTAATTTAGAAAAATCTTTTGACGATTATTCAAATATTGAAAACAAATACGAAACAGTGAGGGCAGAACTTCAGGAAATCTCATTAAGAAGCGAAGAAACAATTGATTCAGAAATGTCTTACAAACAAAGAGAACTGGAAAGAATGAAATCAAACTTAAAACAATTGTCTTCCGACGAATCTGATTTTAATGAAGAATTAGAATCATTAAAGCAAGAATCAGATGAAAAACAATCTTCTTTAGATGAAAAAAACGACAGAGAACAGGACCTAATACAACGAAATCAAAAACTTATTTCTGAACGTGATTCAATTCAAAAGGAAATTCGCGAAAATGAAACCCAATTGATTCACAAACAAAACGAAATTCATAATATAGAGCAAAAGAACAATGAATTAAAAATTGAAAAGGCGCGCCATGACGCAGAACTAGAAAATCTAGAGGTTGAAATGCTTTCATTTTCAAACATCCAAATTATAAAATTAAAAAAAGAAGAACTTCTTGAAAAACTCCAAAAAACTCAGGAAACTTTATCAAGAATAGGCTCGGTAAATCTTCGTTCGTTAGAAGTTTACGACCAGGTAAAAAAAGAATATGACTCTGTCCGTGAACGCGCCGAATTAATCGACAGCGAAAAATCAGGAATTTTAAAAATCATTCACGAAATTGACATTAAAAAGAAAAAAGCTTTCAACACAACCTTGCACGCATTAAACGAAATATTCTCAAGAAATTTCTCACAACTTTCAACAAAAGGACACGTTACTTTAGAAATAGAAAACAAAAAAGACCCTTTCGAAAATGATTCTGGAGTTCAAATAATAGTCAAAACAGGACACGGAAAATACTTTGACGTAACATCATTAAGCGGAGGCGAGCAAACTCTCGTCGCTTTGTCGTTAATATTCGCAATTCAGGAATACTCGCCATATCATTTTTACATTCTCGACGAAATCGACGCAGCTTTAGACAAACGAAATTCAGAACGCCTCGGCGGGTTATTAAAGAAATACATGCAAAAAGGCCAATATATTGTCATAACACACAACGACGAAATCATAACAAACGCATCAAATCTTTACGGAGTCAGCATGCACGAGGGAATAAGCAAGATTGTCAGTTTGAAGATATAGAATGGGAAAAATAAAAGAGCTTAAAGTAAAAGAAGTTATAAAAGTTTTAGAGAAGCACGGATTCGTATTTTTGAGAAGAGGCAGACATGATGTTTATTTTAACAAAGAAAAAAATATTACTGTTCCAGTTCCGACGAGCCACGGCGTAATAACAAGAGGAGTAATAAAATCATTAATAAAACAAACAGGAATTCCAAGAGAAGAATTCTTTCCTTAACTTTATCGAGGATGTTTTATTTTTAAGATAGCATCTCTTTTCATCGACGGATGTTTTGGTTAATATACTTTCAATCTCGCGAAGAATGAGTGAGCTATTTTATTAAAGAAATATTCTTTTAACAATAGGAGCAGGTTGTTCCAATCCTTGAATTGTTAATTCTATTTCTTTATCCTCACTATAATTTTCAAGCACAATTTCCGCAGCGTCTTTTATATTTTCGAGAGCTTCCTGCAATGTTAAACCTTGAGACGCAACTTCAATTTGAATTCCCTGCGCGACATAATATGTTTTGCCGTCAATATTCTCTTGAGTTATAATTACATCTAATACTCCTTTATTTGTTCCAACTTCGTGTTTATTTTCCATAATAAATTAAGAATGATTTCGTTTATATATTTTTGGATTTAAGATATAATTTTATTTGACCCTTTCCCCCATAATTTCCCACAATCATTTAATCAATTCATAATTTACTTAGAAGTCTTTCTGCATTAACTATTTCTCTCACGAAGAATCCTTCTAGAGGTGAGCGATTTCACGAGTGTCGCCTCAAAACTTTGTTCAAGTGAAGTCGCGAGAAGATTTCTGAGTAATTATCTCTCGCGAAGCGAGCTATTTATATATTACCATAATTATTAAAAATATCAAAAGGTATTCTATAAAATGGTAGACAAATTATTTGTTGCTATGAAAGCTTTTATAGTTCACAATGGAAAAGTGCTTTTGCTTAGAGAATCTTCAAAATATTTTGATGGTTCAAATTCTGGAAAGTTTGATATTGTTGGTGGTCGTGTTGAACCTGGACAAAGATTTAATGAAAGTTTATTGAGAGAGATAGAAGAAGAAACTGGATTGAATGTAACAATTGGAAGACCCTTTTTTGTAAATGAATGGAGACCAAATGTTCGAGGAGAACAATGGCAAATAGTTGGAACTTTTTTTGAATGTATATCAGAATCAGCAAACGTTAAATTGAGTGAAGACCATTCTGAGTTTGTATGGATAAACCCCCAAGACTATAAAAACTACAATCTAATTGAAAATCTTATTCCAGCATTTGAAAGTTTTCTAAGTAAATAATTTCCCTAACGAAGCATCTTGCCAAAGGCAGATGCGTAGGCCATATCAATCCATGAGCTCTTCGAGCGAGTGCTATTTAAAATAAAAAATAAATTAAAAAAAATAAAAAAAATAAAGAAAAATTAGTAGTAGCTTTCGCCAAACTCTTCAGATTTTTCAGGTTTCCTTCCAATCAATACAAGCAATACAATAAGCAATACAACAAAAATAATTGCTAAAACAACTGTTAAAACAATTACAGGGTTTGTTGCACTTGATGTTCCAGATGCCTTTCCTTCTACTTTAGTAGTCAATGCTGTTTGTCCAACAACTTCTTCATCTGAAAATACATTAACATTAAAGTTATATGTACCTTCTTTGTCTGAACTAGCCATCAAAGTAACAGTCTTACTTGAACCAGCAGGAACAGCAACAACACTTTCGCTTACTGAAACAGTCAAATCACCAGAAGTTTCTGGAACAACTCTGTAAACTCTCAACTTGTTAGTTGGGTTCACAATCAAGATGCTGTATTCAGCTTCTTCTCCAGCAGCTACTGTTCTTGAAGTAACTGTTGAAATTACATTGTCCCCTAAAAAGTCATTTTGTATAGTGATTTGCGCCGTATCACTTGCACTTGCATCATCGCTTGTAGCCTTTACATCAATTGTGTAAACACCAGGTTCTGCATCTTCAGGAATTTGAAGATACAATCTTCCAGAAGCAACTTCTTCGTCATCTTCATTACATCCTCTGTCAATAAGATTAACACCATAGTTTTCAATTGCACTATTGCTGTCATCACATTCTAATGCAACCAAGTCTCCGAAATAAGCTCTTCGTTCAACACCAATTGATGGGATTGTAGCAGTTATGTACATATCATCCAAGTCGTTGTAACCGATGTTCTTGATAACAACATCAACAGGCAATAATTGTCCGGCTTTCACATATTGCAATGTGTCAGCAGACATAACCATCACACTGTATGATTCTCTTTGAACTCTAAGTTCAATGTCAGGTTCAACTTCTGTTTCAAAATCTCTATTGAAGATTTTAATTTCAAGAGTTGCGTCATCACTTAACTCATTGCTAAGTTCAGTTGGGATGTTAAGAGACAAACTTTTAGAATATCCCTTTCCAGCTTCAACATCAAATCTTGAAGTTTCTGCTTCAACATCAACTCTGTAACCATCGATTCGAGCTTCAACTTTCACATCTGAAGCATCAACGTCTGAAGTGAATACAACTCTTATAGGAACTGTTTCTCCTTCATTAACACTGATTACATCTCCATCTTCAACAAAATTTCCTCTTACATAAACTTTTTCGTCACTTGTAAGACTAGTTCTTGCTGCAATAACAGTTGTCGCTAAAAGAACGATTGCTGCGAGTGCCACGATTGAAACCAAAACGTTTTTTGTTTTCATTTGGGTTTTTATAAATTTAGTTAAATTTTGAACCATTTTTTTCTTTATAAACTTTATGGTGATAACAAATTATAGCTCTTATAGAGTAATAAAAATATCATTGAGTGTCAGTAACAACCAGTGATAAATTTTCATAATATAATTATATGCCTTTTATCCTCGGTTAAATCAAGAATTTATCTTATAAATTTTATGTATCAAAACTATCTTGTAATTATTAAATCTATTTTCTAATCAAATTATCTTTATACTTACAATGGCTTCTCTAACTCCTCGCTAATCTCTCCAAGATTATTCACAATATATTTGTGCAATTTATTGATTATTGTTTCTTGCAAATCTTCTTTTAACAAACCATGGCAATTTGATATATCTGATTCAGGAGCAACAACACTTCCAATAGGAACATAACAATTCATTGACTGTCCTTCAAGCTTTGAAAAACTCACATCACCTTTTTTAACTTGCAAAAGTTTAACCTGCACTTTGCATTCATTTCCTTTTTTTCCTTTAATATGATAAAACCAAGTCGCATCTTCAATATCATTCACAAAAGTCGTCTTGCTGGAAATCAAATTGCATCTTTTTTGATGTTCTCTAAAACAGGATATGTCTTTGCATTTATACGAATAAAAAAACGTAAAATAAATCGCAATCGCAAGGATTACAATAATCAAAACAATTACAATTTTTAATTTCGCACCCAACCCTCTTTTGTTCATATTTAAGATAAGAATAGAATGTATATAAAGTTTTTGAGAACGTAAAGTCAAGTTCATAACTTAACATAGCACTCGCAAGCTCGTGTTATCAATAGCTCATAATCGACTTCGTCAGGATTTTCGCTTTAAAACTCTTTTAACGAAGAAATCCAAGCGAAGCGGGATTTCTGAGCATCAATAACTTGCGACTTTGGAGCAAGCAAATATTAGTAAATTATGTTAATAATCAAGATTTACTTAACAGCTAACTAAACATCTCAATTAACCCCTAAGATATATTACAGAATTTTTGTTTTAACATTTCTCATAGCGAAGCACCATGACGAAGTCTGGTGCAAAGCCATCAATCGCGAGCTTGCGAGCGCTATTTCTAAAAACTCAACAACTCAATGTTTGTATTAGTAGTTGTAAAATTCTTTGCAACAATTACAACCACTTTAGATTCCTCTGCTGATTCAATTATTCCAGAATTAACAGTGCCATCCATCACAATTGCAAAAACCTTTTCATTAATTCGTTTCAAAGTTGAACTAATTGTTCTTGTTGAAACCTTTTTTATTTCCTCTAAATTTTCATTAAGTATAATTGCTTTGCCGCTTCCTTGATTTTTCTCAAAAATCTCTTTCAATTTTCTTCTGTCTTCAGAACCCAATTCTTTTGAAGTTGAAGCACGAGAGGCGTTTGAATTCGCCCCTCTGCCTGAACCATTCTTATAATTAAATTCATCAATACTCATCTTTCTTCTAAGAGCCATCAAAATTTCTTTTTTCATAAGCTCTTCAACTTCTTTTCCATCAGGCGCAACTGCAATGTAAGCAATATTTGCATTGTCAATAACATTTTGAATAATCAACTTACCTCCACGATCGCCGTCAACAAACAGAGTAAGTTCTTTTTCCTTGCCAAGTTTATTAATAGCATCTGGAAGTTTTGTCCCATTCATTGCTATAACATTCTTAATATCATTTCTAAGCAAATTCAAAACATCTGCTCTTCCTTCAACAACAATAACTTCTTTGTCAGTCAAGTCGCCGCTAGGAAGTCTTTCATCACCATACTCTTGTATATCAGTGATTTTTGCAGAATCCTTTATTGTATTAGAAATTTCCCTTGAATCAGCAGAACCTTCAATTTCTTTCATTAACTTCTTTGCTCTTTCAATAATGAAATCTCTTTTAGTTCCCCGAACATCTTCAATTTTATCAATCTCTAATGAAGAATCACAAGGACCAATTCGTTCAATTGTTTCAATAGCAGCAGCAATTAATGTAGTTTCTGACTGATCTAAGGCAGTCGGAATTTTTATTTTACCAAAAGTTTTCTTGTCTTTTTTCTCAAGATCAACTTCTATTCTTCCTATCTTTCCTTCTTTCTGAAGTTCTCTTAGTTCCAAGTCACTTCCAAGCAAACCTTCTGTCTGACCGAAAATAGCTCCGATAACATCTGGTTTTTCCAATGCACCTTCAGCTGTAAAGTTTACATGTATCATATATTTTATAGATACTGGACTCACTTTTGCCATGTTTATTTCTCCGTATTTATTTATTGAAATCATAATTGATTTCTTAGAAAAATATCTAAATTATTGGGATACTATCGGTAACCATTCACAAAAAGCATGACGCTAAAATGAAAGTGATGTGATATAATATCGTAATATGATATTCTCTAATACTAAACCAAAAAGAAGGAGGTTTTTAAGACTTTCGTTCATGTTAAGTTAGCAGCTTGACTTAACATTTGCATTCGCAGGCTCATGAATAAATAACTCAAATCCGACTCTGTCAGGATTTTCGCTTAAAGATTTTGTTAACGAAGAAATCATGTAAATTTAAGGGAGGTTGATTGTCAAGCATTTGAAAGGAAAGTGTGTGAGAGGAAACCTTGGTTTCCTTCAGTGCCTTACAATTTCGAGCAATTATTCTCGCGAATGAATGAGCGAGCAACTTTGCGAATTTCCAAGTAGCCCTGATTTGAGCAGGGTTGCGAGTAGAGCTATTTTTTACAAAGTGTGTAGTTAAGATGTTTACTTAACATATACTTCTTCACGCAATTAAAGATTCCCAATCTTCAAAAAATAAATCACGCACCAGTTTCAGAGAGAATAGGCCTTCGCGCTTCACTATAACCTAACATCAGTTCTCTTTGAGGATTTGGAAGATGTTCTAAAACATAAGTCACAATACTCATTACACCCAATCCAGCTTCTAATAAATGAGGATGATGCTCTTTCACTATTTTTTCAACATCTGTAAATAATTGCGAAGAATCATAATTCCTCATCCATCTATTATTTTCCCTATGTTCTTTTTCTGCTTCAATAATATGTGTCAAAGTTCCATCTAATTTATTATATATTTCTGCAAATTCTCGGGCATATGTTTTTTCCATTTTCATAATTTAAAATTTAATAAACAATATCAATATAATTTAATAATCAAAAAATTATCTCACCAATTATTTCTTCGGCGTTAATTCAATACAAACACCAGCAGCGACGGTTGCGCCAGCATCACGAATAGCAAATCTGCTCATGTGTGGATTGTCGGATTGTTTTTCCAAAACTAAGTTGCCCATTGGTTTTATTCTTACTTTAGCAACGTCTCCATTCTTTAAGAAATCTGGATTTGCATGCTTGCTTCCATCAGGAGAAGTTTTTTCAATTAGCTCAACAAACTGGCAAGGAACTTGAGCTGTGTGAACATGGAAAACAGGAGTGTATCCTTTAGCCAAAACAGTTGGGTGGTTGATTACTGCGACTTGAGCAATAAACTCTTCAACAATTGGTGCCGGCTTAGCAGCGTCGCAAACAACATCTCCTCGAGCCACATCTTTCTTTCCAACTCCTCTAATATTAATACCTACATTATCCCCAGCAAGAGCTTCTGTTAATTGTTCATGATGAGCTTCAATAGTTCGAACCTCACCAGCAATTCCCTTGCCGCTTCTTCCGGGAAGAACAATAACTTTTTGTCCTGGTTTCATAATTCCAGTCTCGATTTTTCCCACAGGAACAGTTCCAATTCCAGTTATATCATAAACATCTTGTAACGGCATTCGCAAAGGCAGTTGCGTCGGCTTTTCAGGTGTAGGGAACGCATCAAATTGTTCCATAACAGTTGGTCCTTTATACCAAGGCATATTAGTGGATTTTTTCATAACATTATCCCCTTTTAATCCAGCAATAGCTAAAAAAGGAACATTTTCTAATTTGTATCCAACTTGCTTCAAAAGTTTTTCAACATCTTCTTTGTTCTTTTTGAATTTAGCTTCATCATAATTAACTTCATCCATTTTATTAATTAAAACAGCCAAGTTAGAAACACCCATTGTTCTCATTAACCATAAGTGCTCTGTAGTTTGCGGCTGAACACCAGCTGGCGCAGCAATAACCAAGAAACCAGCATCAGCTTGCGAAGCACCAGTAATCATATTCTTAACAAAATCTCTGTGCCCTGGTGCGTCAATGATTGTAACTTCATATTTTTGTGTAATAACTTTCCTGTAAGCCAAATCAATTGTAACTCCTCTTTCTCTTTCTTCTTTGATTTTGTCCATAACATAAGCAAATTCAAAACCAACTTTTCCATGTTTTACAGCTTCTTCTTTAAGCTTTTTCATTTCTTGTTCGCTAACAGCTCCGCTGTCAAATAAAAGCCTGCCTACAGTTGTTGACTTTCCAGCGTCGACATGTCCGACGAACACAACGTTCATGTTTGGTTTTTCTTTAGCCATTTTTTGTTTTTTCCTTTCTTCGAAAAATTGGTAGTGAGGAATTTTTTGATTCCGACCTTGCCATATTAAATATTTTCGTAAAAGAATTTTACGTAATTATGTATAAAAATTTAGGTTTAAAAATGTTTTGGTGAGGGAGAGTGTTAGGAATTAGGGAGTTTCCACGATTTTCTCCTCCCCTGTTAAGTCACGGGAGTTATTGTATTTAATTGAGTTCAAAAGTAGAGTTTCCCATGCATTTCCTTTAATTCCAATTCCGCATTTATCCGCAGGTGTTAGGTTTTGTCTGCTGTTCTTTCTCACGAAATTATGAAAGATTTTGAAGCCATCTTGATATTCTTGAACTTTTGTAACTCCTCGCCTTACTTTATGAAATTCCTTTTGATGTGAGTGATGGCTTTCTATTGCGTTGTTGTTCACAACTTTTCTTTTTCCTTTGATTGATGTAAATTTAACTTTTCTTTCGTTTCCCCAATTTCTAAAGGTTTTTCTGCAACCATCTTGATAACCTGCATAACCATCTACGATTATTTGGTTTGGCATTTTTCCGTTCTGTTTCCATGCTTCTGTGAAAACGTGTTGTGCGTCTTTACTACTTCTTGAACGTCCCGAACATTCAGAGGCGAGTAAGAACTTTGTTTTATTGTCCATAACATTCCAAACATAATCGTATTCTTTATTTTTGTTATGTTTGTTTTTTCTGTCTATTCCTCGCTTTGTTAAAATCAAAGTTTCGTCTGCGTTCCAAACGCCTTTTATTTGCGGTTGTATTTTCTCGCTATACTTCTCCATTATGTTTCCAAATTTCAAAACCCAATCTCTAATAGTAACGTGAGAGACTTTGAGATTGTAGAATTGTTGAAACTGATGGCTTATATCTCGGTAAGACAAACCCCTATAATAGCAATCCATAGCGAGACAAACAAGTTTAGCGTTTCCTTTGATGTTCTTTATTGGTGAAAGAACAAAACGCTTTTTACAATCTCGGCATTCGTATCTTTGCTTATCTCCGATTTGTGTTTTTCTTATTCCTGACTTAATCAAGTTTTCAGAGTTACAAGAAGGGCATAAGTCTTTTTGTGGTGTGTCTATGATTAATTCAATTTCTCTCTCAACTTGTGGCTCTACTTCATATTTTGCCTTAACTTTCTCAAATAATAGAATAGCTTTGATATGCTTACAATAGAGATTTTTACCTTGACACCTTCGTTTAAAGTCCTCACATTCGCAAGAATAAGCGTCTATGTGGGTTACTCTGTATTTCTTGTTTGAAGTTTGAGAAGGAACTAAATAAGTGAACTCATCAAGCGTTTCAAGGTTTCCTTTCTCTAAAATCGCTTTTGCTCTTTCATTTCTCCATTCCGAGAAATTCTTAATATATTCTTGTGTGTTTTCCATATACTACTATAATACTAATAGTATTTAAACATTGTCGTAGTGTAGTATTATATAATACTCAATAGAAGTGTTTATAAAGCAATAATACTATAATTCTTTATGGAGAGGAAAACTACAAGTATTAAGATAAGTCCTGAATTATGGCAAGAGGTTAAAATTCATTGTATAAGGCAACAAGTGGATATTTCTGATTGGTTGGAAAAAATTATTAAGGAAAACTTGAAGAAAAAATAATGTCGCAACTAAAAAGGAATGGCATTCCCGACGAAAGTTTTAAGAAACCCCGTCCCGTTTATATTCTATGGTGAATGAAGCAAAAACAGAAATACTTGTAAGAAAAATTTTGGAAAAGCATAAAGATACATTTGAGAGAGAGAGAGACGGCGACCAAATAATAATTGAAGAAAAGAAATCTGATAATTCTCAAATTGATAAGCTCTTAAAAATTGCTTCTAAAAGAGGGAATGGTTGCGGAATGCCTGAATTTATTATAAGTTTTCCGAATAGCGATTTACTTATTGTTATTGAATGCAAAGGAGATATTAGAAAACACAAGAGCAAGAATTTAGATAAATATGCTGATTTCTCCGTTGATGGTGCTTTGCTCTATTCTTCTTATTTATCAAAGGAGTTTAATGTTATTTCTATCGGTGCGTCTGGAGAAACACAACAAGAACTTATAATTGATAACTTCATTCAGATTAAAGGAGAGAAATCAGCGAGAGATTTAAAGATAAATAAAATATATGATTTTGAAAGTTATTTCGGTTTATTGAAAAAAGACACTATAAAAGAAAAGTTTGACTTTAACAGATTGATGGAATATTCCATAGTTCTAAATCAAAATTTAAGAGATAATTTTGAGTTTGAAGACAATCTAAAACCTCTCATTGTTAGCGGTATTCTTTTGGTTCTTGAAGATAATGGTTTTTGTTTGGCGTATCCAACAAAAAAGAAACCTTTGGAAATAGCAGACTTAATAATTAACACAATTAAAGAGAGATTAGACAGAGACAATATCAAGGGCGTTAAGCAAAGCACAATCGTGCAAACTTACGGATTTATGAAAACCAATACACAAATTATAAATGAAACAGATAAAAGTGGAAAGGCAAACACCCAATTAAAAGATTTAATTAGAGATATTGAAGAAAAGGTAAGACCATTTATACAAGATTATAAACAATACGATGTTATTGGAATTTTCTATAATGAATTTTTAAGATATGCGAATGGTGACGGCGGTTTGGGAATTGTCTTAACTCCAAAACACATAACAGAGTTATTTGTTGAACTTGCGGAAGTAAATAAGGATAGCGTAGTAATTGATAATTGTTGTGGCACGGCAGGATTTTTAATAAGTGCTATGAAAAAAATGGAAGATTTAGCGAATGGAGATAAAAAGAAGATTAAAGAAATACATATGAAGCAACTTTTAGGAATTGAAAGCAACCCTAAAATGTTTTGTCTTGCGTGTTCAAATATGATGTTGCGAGGAGATGGAAAATCAAATATTTTTCAACAAGATTGTTTTCAACAACCCGAAGAAGAAGTAAAAAGATTAAAGCCGACAATCGCCTTTCTCAATCCGCCGTATTCAAAAGAAAACGGACATAAAGAATTAGAATTTGTTTGGAATGCCTTAAACTTTTTAGAGCCACACGGAACGTGTATAGCGATTGTGCCTCAATCTTGTGCTATGAACTCAAAGAAAGGCAACGAGAACGTTAAGGATAGAATATTAGAAAGTCACACGTTAAAAGCAGTTATGAGTATGCCTGACAAGTTATTTGATGACAGCGAAAAGAGTGCCGTAACTTGCATTATGGTTTTTGAAGCACATAAGCCCCATTCTGAAACTACTAAAACTTGGTTTGGTTATTGGAAAGAAGATAAATTTATCAAAGTCAGACCTTACGGAAGAATAGATTATAGACATCTCTATCGTGATAAAATAAAGCAAATTTGGTTAGATAGTTATTTCGGGAAAAAAGAAGTTAATGGATTTTCTATTTTGAGGCACGTTAAGGGAAGTGATGAGTGGTTAGTAGAGCCATATATTACCACTAATTTTGAGAATTTGAAAGATGTGGATTTTGAGAATACTTTAAGAGAATATTCTACTTTCCTTTATTACAATAAACTTACGGACAAAGTTTCAAATGAAAGCAATAACAAAGAAAAATTAAAAATTGATTTTAGTAAATGGAAAGAAGTAAAACTCGGCTTTAATGAAGAAGAAAACCCAGAAGGATTATTTGAAGTTATTGGCTCAAAAACAACCGACATAAAAATTCTTGATGACAACCACAAAAACGGAGAACTAAAATATCCTTTCGTAACAACACAAGCAACCAATAACGGCGTTAGAGGATGGTATGACAAATTTACAGATGAGGGAAACATTTTAGTTATTGATAGTGCGGTTTTGGGATATTGCTGTTATCAACCGCTTAATTTTACTGCGTCTGACCATGTAGAAAAGTTAATCCCTAAATTTGATTTTAATGTTTATCATGCTTTGTTTTTGACAACAATAATCAACAAAGAAAGATACAGATATTCGTATGGAAGAAAGTTTAACCAAGATAGAATAAGAGATACTATAATCAAATTACCTTTTAGGAATGGAAAGATAGATTGGGAATTTATAGAGAATTACACTAAAGGATTGTCTTATTCAAAATACTTGAAAATTTAAGCTAACTCCCGACACTTAACAGCTTATCTATCTCCCGAAAACTTAACACTCACTTGGTGAGGCATTAAATTATTATGTCGTTGATTATCTTTCTTTTTTTGCCACATGACTCTCAACCCAACTATTTGCTAATTCAGCTAAATCTGATAACATTTTTTTATCACTTTCTTTAAAATATTCAATCTTTGTTGATGTATATCCATTCTCAACCAAAGTATGAAATGTATCTCTCCATAAATCATCAAAACAGGAATAATCAAATTCTTTCCATCGACGTAAGAGTAATGCTTTATCAGCAACACCAAGATGAATATCTAAACCTCTATCAATAAAAAAATATATTCCCCGTCCACCTTTGCTATCTAATTCAAGGTTTTGTCTTAAACATTCATACATCTCTCAAGAACTAAATCATCAATATAAAAACTTATTGATTTTCCGACTTCTGACCTCGTCCACATCTAAATTATTATAATCAGATTTATTATTTATCACAATATTAAATCTAGTTCATCCTTCCCTAAGTTGCGTAGCAACCAAATTTAAATTTCTTCTTTTAGATTTACCCATTCCAACTATATGGGCACAAGTACAAACATTTATAAATATGTGCCCACATTAAATTTTAATGGTATATCACGAAATACGAATTGTTAATGGAAAGAAACAAAATTATTTAGTTTCTAATAGGAGGAGCAATGGAAAATTTATCAAGAAAAGTAAGTTTGTTGGAATCGGAGACATTTCAAAAAAGAAAATTGAAGAGTTGAAAAAAGAATACGAAAAAGAATTATTTTTATCTAATAAATATGAATTTCTATCTAAAGAACAGGTTAATGAAATAGAGGATGCAAAGCAAATATACAATAAGAGAATAAAAGAATTAAACAAGGAAGAATTCGAAAAATTCGAAAACTCATTTTTTACAGAATTGACTTATAACAGCAATGCAATAGAAGGAAGTTCTTTATCTATAGAAGATACATCATTGATTGTAAACGAAAATATTGCGCCGGAGGGAAAAACCATAAGAGAAATTAATGAAGCGAAAAATCATATTAAAGCATTAGAGTTTATAAAAAATTACAAAGGAGATTTCAGCGAGGAATTTATATTAAAACTGCATTCAATTATTCTAAAAGATATTTCAGAAAGATTTTCTGGAAAATATCGCCAAACTCAAGTCAGAATATTTGGAAGCGACGTCAAGTTTCCATCTTCAGAGAAAGTTCCTCAATTAATTAAGAATTTAATTTATTGGTATAAAAAGAATAAAACAAAGCATCATCAATTTGAGCTGGCTGTTTTAGTCTCTATGAAATTCGTTACAATCCATCCATTTGTCGACGGCAACGGAAGAGTTTCAAGATTAATAATGAACTTCCTCCTTCAAAAAAAAGAATATCCTTGGATAAATATTTACAGAAAACGAAGAGAAAAATATCTTAAGGCCGTAAGAAAAGCAAATGACGAAGACTATTTTTTAATTATCCATTCTTTGATTGAAACTTTAAAAGAAAATCTTAAGGATTTTGGGTTTTACTGATTCTCAGAAACTATTTTTTATGGCAAATCAACTCCGGGAAGACGATAACATGAAAGATCAAGTTCCTTTAATCCTTCAACTGATTCTGGTTTTTCTCCTTTGAATGGTGCGCCGCAATTTATATCCCATGCTTCGGCAATATCATTTGTGATACATTGACTTATTCCTCTTAATTTCTTATCTCTTACTTGATATTCTCCTACCCAAATATCACCACTTTTTCTAAATTTATAATCTACTCTAACTTTATTATGTTGATACATTTTCTCAAATTCAAGAACATTATTATCCATTTCGCCATGAAGAACAGATGCTCCTCATCTGTCTATAAGTTGTCCATCAAAAAGTATTTTTGATAATGTATCGTATCTAAAATATCCTCCAAATGCCGCACAACCCATTTCACTATTTGATCCAAAAAATCCGGCGATTGAGTATAATCTTAAATTCCTTTTTGGAAAATCAGATTTTTTTGTTAATTCTTCTGGAACATTTAATTTATCCATTTAAATTACTAGAATAATCTCTTTTTAAGAATTATTGTGATTGTTCTATTACTGATCCTCACTCAACCCTTCCGATGGTTTTTGCAAAGCAATATCATCACAGGGACCCTACTGATTCTCACTCAATCCCTTCCTACTTCTAATCTTCTTAATAATAACTGGCTGCATATCTCTCGGAACTTTTTCAAAAAGCTGATCTTTCAAACTTGAAACTCCTCTTCCTTCTGTCGCACTTCTTAAATCGTTGCTCCATCCAAGCATTTCAGCAACCGGCAATTTCGCAGTTATCGATGCATTAGTTCCTTCTTGATTAACTTCTAACATTTGTCCCCTTTTACCTCCAATTAATTTAGTCATTGTTCCAAGAAATTTGTCAGGTACTTCAACAAGATGAACCTGAATCGGTTCTAACAATGACGCCCCCCCATTATGCATCGCTAATTTTATTGCTTCTCTCACAGCAGGATAAACCTGAGCCGGGCCACGATGAATCGCATCTTCGTGCAATCGAATATCAACAAGTGAAACTTTCATTTTCATGCACGGCTCTCGAGCTAAAGGCCCTTCATTCATAACCATCTCAAAAGCTTCTAAAACCATTTCTATAACCTCGCCAATATGAACTTCTCCTGCAGTTTCATCAAGAAAAATATTTCCATTATAAACATCCCGAATATCTCTGACCTCATCGCCGCTCCAGCCCAAAGCCATCAAAGAATTTTGTAATTCCTGGCTTTTCTTCTTAACTCTTCCCTCGGGAATATCGCCAGATTTAATTGCGTTGTAAATCTTGTCTTCCAATGGTTCAATTTGAATATAAAAACTATTGTGCTTATTCGGAGAACGTCCTTCAAATGAATTAGATTTCTTGCTGACAGTTTCACGATAAACAATAATTGGAGCAGAAGTTCTAACATTCAAACCTTTCTCTGTTTTAATTCTGTTTTCAATAATTTCTAAATGCAGCTCTCCCATTCCGCTCATCAAAGACTCGCCCGTCTGTTCATTAATTTGAATTTTAATTGAAGGATCTTCTTTAGCAACCTGTTTCAAAACTTCAACCAGCTTCGGTAAATCAGCAGCTTTAGTTGCTTCAATTGATTTTGTAACAACAGGTTCAAACAAATGTGTGATTGCTTCAAAAGGTTCTATCGGTGAAGTCGAAACAGTTTCTCCTGAAAAAACATCTTTCAAACCAACAACCCCAATAATATTGCCTGCAGAAACCTCGTCGACAACAAGCCTTTGAGCTCCTTTGTAAACACTTACTTGCTGAACTCGGACATTTCTTTTTGCAAGATTCATATAAACTTCATCTCCCTGCCTGATTGTTCCTGAAAATAATCGTCCAGCAGCAACCTCGCCCGCGTGCTTGTCAACAACAATTTTAATTGGAACAAATGCCACATTGCCTTTCGCGTCGCATTTTATTAATGATTGTCCAAGTTCACTTTCAATATCACCATGCCAAATTTTTGGAATTCTATATTTTTGAGCTGTAACAGGATTTGGATGATGATTAACACTCATTTCCAAAACAACTTCGTGCAACGGCGCTTTTTTTGCCAATGCCTTAATCTTGTCTTGGTCACCGCCGTCATAAGCATCAATAACATCTTTGAATGTAATTCCCTTAGCTTTCATATATGGAAAACTCAACGCCCAATTATGAAATGCTGAACCAAAAGCAACACTTCCCTCGCCAACACCAACTTTCCATTTTTCCTTATAACCTTCAGGCGCAATATTTTCAATCAACTGATTAACATGATCAATAATTGAAATAAATTTATTCTCCATTTCTTTTGGCGTCAACTTAACTTCCTTAATCAATCTATCAACTTTGTTAATAAATAAAACAGGCTTAACTAATTCTTTCAATGCCTGCCTTACAACAGTTTCTGTTTGGGGCATAACACCTTCAACAGCACAGCACAAAATAATACAGCCATCAACAGCCCTCATCGCACGAGTAACATCTCCTCCAAAGTCAACGTGTCCTGGAGTGTCAATTAAATTAATCAAATAATCTTCTCCTTTAACTTTATGAATCATACTCACCGACGCTGCATCAATTGTAATCCCCCTGGTAGCTTCATCTTCATGAAAATCTAAAACCAATTGTTTGCCGGCAGTTTCCTGTGAAAGCATTCCAGCTCCGGCAAGCAAATTATCAGAAAAAGTTGTCTTGCCGTGGTCAATGTGCGCAGCAATTGCTATATTTCTAATATTCTTTTGCTTTTTCATCAATTCCTGAATTTTTTGCGCTTTATCGTCTGTTGCCATATTAATATGAAACCTCTAATATAATTAGAATAAGGATTGATAAGAAATTTGGTTTAAAAAACTTTGCAAAATTACTTCTCGCTCACGCTCGAAAATTAATTGTAACTCCAAATCCACTTTCAGCAGGATTTTCCATCGAGAAAAATGATAACAACATATCTCAAAATTTATTGATTAACAATTTCTTAGCGGAGAGCCGTGCGTTTAGCCGGCTCGAAGCCATTAATCTTTGCGAAGCAAGAAAATTTACACATAAAATAGGGTGACATATGTCATGGCCTTATACTTCTCTGTCATAAAGTTCATTAACAAACCTCATACTTCCGCCATAAAAATATGCAGCAGTTTCAGCACCATTTCCACTTCTATTATCACCCAATAATTCTCTTAAACCTTTATTCAAAATTCTAGAAAATCTTTCTATCTTTTTTGATTCTTCTTCACTTAATTGAGTATTATTTTCTTCTGCCATGGTTTAATTCTTCATAAAGAGGAGTATATAAAACTTCCTTAGAAAAAATCTATTGTGCGACCCAACGACATATGTCGAAGGGCAACCGAAAATTAGTTCTCGCTCACGCTCGAAAATTAATTGTAACTCCAAATCCACTTTCAGCAGGATTTTCCATCGAGAAAAATGATAACAACATCTCTCGAATTTCTGGCTTAACAATTTCTTAGCGGAGAGCCTTGAGCTTGGTCCGAGTGATTTCGCGAAGGACTAACTTGATTTAATAATAACCGAGCGAGGTCACGAGTTGGCTCGAAGCCATTAATCTTTGCGAAGCAAGAAAATTTACACATAAAGTAAAATACAATATATTTCTGTGGGCTATACACTTAGAAAAAATCTATTCTAACTTTCCCTCACTCGCTAAAGAATAAGTTTTAGCTTTTTCTAAAAATAATTTTTGAATTCCGTCGACATTTTGAGGATTCCTTCCCCATTCTGCCATCGCTTCTCTTTGCAAAGCTCTTCCATAAGAAAATGTCATTCTCCATGGAGCTTCTTCACCGTAATGTCTATTCAAAGTATTCAAATTAAAAGCAGAATCTTCATCACTCATTCCTCCAGAAAGAAATGCAATTCCTCCAACATTTTCAGGAACATTATTTTTTAGACAGTTATATGTTCTTCCAGCAACCTCAACTGTCGATGGTTTTGAACGATAATCTTTTCCAGCCAAAATCATATTAGATTTCAAAACAATTCCAGGAAGATAAACCCCATATCTTTCATTTAAATTAAATAAATGTTCAAGAATTCCGGCTGTTACATTAAAACAAACATTATTACTATGATTTCCAGTCATCATAACTTCTGGCTCTTGAATTGGAACTATATCTTGTTCTTGTGCGATGTTGGCATATCTCACTAAAGAATTATCATTAGCATCAACACACGCAAAACTTGGCAGTCCTTTTTCATCATCAATATGAAATTCCGCTCGCCATTTTGCAAATCTCGCACCTAACTCATAAAATTCTTTGAACCTGTCTCTTAATCCATCTAAACCTATTGTCACAAACTCTCCAGGAAAACCCGCCATGTCTTTTTTTCCTTTGTCAACTTTTATTCCAGGAACAATTCCTTTGCTTTCAAGATATTCCGGAAACGTCATGTTTGTTCCGTCAACTTTTTGCCTTAAAGTTTCCTCGAACATTATCACTCCGCTAATATAATTCTCAATTCCAGGAGAAGTAACTAGTATGCTTCTAAAATTTCTGTTCGCCTCGGGCGTCGAAACAACACCGACTTCTTTCATTCTTTCTTTAATAGTTCCAGCCGACTCATCCATAGCAAGAATTCCTTTACCATGCGCCATCATCCGAGAAACAATTTTTTCAAGTTGAGAAGTATCCATAAAATTCAATTAGATATACGATATTTAAAGATTATTATAATAAGAAATATAGTAAAAATTAACGCGCAGAATCAGCATAAACAACTTCTCTTTTTTCTAAATCTATATCTTTAATATTATCAGTATCAATTTTTACCCAACCATCAACATTAAATATTAAAAATGAAGCATCCTCTCTTTCAATTAATGGATCAAAATAATGATAAGATATCTTATCGGGATTTACTTTTCCATAAATAATATATCCTTTAATTTCTTCATCCCCGTCAACAAGTGTCGCAAATCCTTGATTTGAATTAATCAAATCTGCTAAATCCCTTCTAAGTTTTTCATCCATAAAATTTCTTAGAGAGATAATTAATAAAGGTTTCTTATCGCGCACTATCATCTATATTAATACCTATGTCCAAAAACAACCTTTTCAAGATATAAAATCTTCTTTTCAATGTCATAAGAAAATATAATTCTTAACTTTTCAATTCTTATCCTGCAATAATCATTAAGAGGAGGGTGCATATGTTTGTACCTTTCAGGATTTTCCGCAACTTCTAAAAACTTTTTCTTAATTCTCTTTTGAACAGAATTGTCTAATTTCCTAAAATCTTTCTCAAATTCTTTCGTCGAAAGAATCTCATAACTCATCAAAACTAACAAACTCCCCTTTCTTTATTTGTTCCTTTGATTTTCTCAAAGACTCCATAATTTCAGGATCACTTGATAATTCTAAAGATTCAATTTTATCATTAATTTCTTCAATTCCTTTTGCTAAATCAAGAAATACTTTTTTATCAATAGTTATTGTTTCCATATTCTATTTAGAATTTCAATGTTTATATAATTTTCTAACGAGCACTATCCGCTTGCTTCTCACTTTCGTTTTTTTTCTTGAAAGCAAAACTCTCGCCGTTATTATCCGCAGCAAGCATTATCTCTTCAGCCAAAGCTTGGCTAATTGTTTTCTTTTTGTTAAATGCTTTATCACTTGAACCTTGAACAATCCATCTCAAAGCGAGATTAACTCTTCGCAAAGGCGAAACATCGACGGCTTGAGGATAACGGGCTCCGCCATATTCGATAACTGTAATCTCATCTCGAGGAGCAACATTTTCAATCGCCTTAACTAAAACAGCAACTGGATTCTTTTTCGTTTTTCTTTCAATCATCTCAAAAACATCAAGAACAATTTTCATATTCTTTGTATATTTTCCAGTAGCATTTCCTTTTATCAACTTGTGTTTTTTTCCGCGATGCCCCGCAGTCGCAATCCTGTTCATAAGTCGCTCAACAATATTAACTTTCGCTTGCCCGGCTTTAACGACATTCCGTCCATGACTTTTTACAACCAACTTCGGCTCAAGATTTATCGCTGATTGAAGTCCCTCGTCTCCAATTTTAATTTCAGATAGATCATACTTGTCAAAAATTTTGAATATAGGTAATGTCATTGTTTGTGTTGCCATCTTATTTTTCTCCTCCAAGAATTTTTTCAAAACCTTTCATAATTTCTTTTTCAACTCCACCAACAGACACACAATCTCTTGAAGGATGAATTGCAATAAATGCAGAACCTTTCTGATAAACTTCTTCATGAGTTTCAGGAGAACTCGATTTTACTTTTATTGCGCCAATGCTATCAGCGTATTTTCTTACAACTTTAATCTGACCGTTTAATCCAAATATTTGAGAATAAGTCGGCATATCTGCTTTTCTTTTATAAATTTCTTTTTCTTCTGTTTCTTCTTGCATAGTATAATCAATAGGAATTTCAGTTGTTGCCATTTTAATCTATATATATTTCTTTAAGAGGTGTTCCGTCAGATTTTAATTGAGTTATTCTTAATCGCCCTGCGCCATTTCTTTCAGTTATTGTATAAACACCATCAAAACGCCTATAAACTTCTAAAACATATTCGTATCTGTCTGTTTCCCTAACCATTTTATCTTCTACCCTTCTCAATTTTTCCACTCACTAATCTTGCAAGTGGCTGATCATTTACTTTAATTACTTGAAATCTAACTCCGGGGATATCTCCTTTAGAACGCCCCTGTTTCCCGCCAATTCGTTCAACCATAACTTCGTCGTGCTCGTCAATAAATCTCTGCGCAAGATTACCTGGAATAAAAGCAGTAATTTGTTTTCCATTCTTCGTCAACTGAACCCTGCAGCATTTTCTCATCGCTGAGTTTGGCTGCTTCGCTTCTTTTTGAACTTTTTGAAGAACAATTCCTTTAGCTTGATTCGCACCTTTTAATGGATCCGACTTCGCATAAAGCCCGAGAGTTCTCACTTTAAATTGCCTGTCTTTCCATCGAAATTTCCTTCGATTTTTCATTAATTTCTTTGCCGATTTTAATCCCATTTTAAAAATTGAGAATAAGAAATGATTGTAAAGTTGGTTTAAAAACGTTATGCTTATCATAACAATCTTTTTAAGCTAATTTTAATAGAACTATTAATGCCTCGAGAAACATCACAAAATACAATAAATTTAATTCAAGAAGTATATCTTGAAACTGGAAGTATAAATAAAGCAGCAAAAGCAGGAAAGGTTTCTCCTGCCACAGTATACAAATATTGTGCGCCAATAATAAGAGAAATATTAGAACCTATTCAAGAAGAATCTCGTTCTGGAACCAATTCGAAAAAGAAATTTTTATCTGAAAAAGAAATCCTTAAAGCGCACAAGAAATATTATGGAAATGCAATTACAGCAGCAGAAAGATTAAAAGAATCAGAAGCATATATTCTTTCAGTTTGGGAAGAGCATAACCTTCCAATATCTAATTCAACTTATACACCTCATTTTTGGGAAAGGAATGTTAATCCGGAAAGAAAAAGATTATTGCTTTTATTAAAATATGACTCATCATATTTAAACGGAACCGGAAAAAAAGAAAAACCAATAGAAGAATTAGAACATCTTTGGCGGGAAGATAAAAAACAGGGTAAATGTCTTGAAGATGTAGGAGAAGATTAAACTTAAATTGTTATTATTTTTTATCTAAATGTGCGGCCTAACGACATATGTCGAAGGGCAACCGGAAAATTACTTCTCACTTCGTTCGAAAATTAATTGTAACTACAAATCCGCTTTCAGCAGGATTTTCCGTCGAGAAAAGATGATAATAATATCTAATCTAAGGGAAAGTGTGTGAGAGAAAACCGCAGGTTGTCTTCATTTTGGATTAACAATTTCTTAGCAGAGAGCCCTGACGAAGTCTGGCCGAGTGTTTTGACTTTGACTAATTTGAATTATCAATAGCAAAGTCAAGGCGCGAGTAGAAGCCATTAATCTTGCGTCAGCAACAAATTTATACATAAAGTAAATATGACATATGTCTGTGGGCTATACATTATTTCTTATCTAAAAGATCTCTAACTAAATGTATGCCTTCTTCCCTTTTTCTTTTAACTCTCATTTCAGATTTATTCTTAGCATCTTCAAAAATATCTTGTAAACCCTCACCAGCATAATTTCCTAAAGATACGCCTTCATGAGATAATATTATTCTATATAACTTATCACTTTCTCTTGAAACTCTAAAATCAAGCGTATCATTTCTTGAATAATATCCTTTTCCTTTAGCTAAAAGAGGATCAATTTCAAAATCTTCAACTGACTTGCCATAATTCCTCATTTCCTCCAGAGATAAAACCTTCGAATAATCTTTTACAACCACTAATTGTTCCTCTGATTCCCTATCTCTAAAAAACCCTTCCATCTTTCTTTGACAATATAACGCAGAAGTGTGATTTGCTAAGTGTAATCTCTTTGCAATTTCAGGATAACTTAATTCCATTTTTCTATATAAAAATGTTGCTGCCGCTCTTGCACCAGATATACGCGAACTTCTTCTGCTGCTTAATAATTCAGAGATAGTAATTCCTTGCGCATTGCATACTAATTCAAGAACATCTTCAGGATATATTTCAACTCCTTCTAAACCAATGAGAATCCTTGCTCCGATAATTGTCGATTTACTATGATGGTGAGCATCTTCAACCATATCAATAATATCCATAAAATCCATAAAAGATTATATATTAAATATTTATAAGAATTATCGTTCTAGAAAATATTAAACAATCCTTAAATCTGTTGAGCTTTAACAATAACTTCTTCAATCGGTAGAAGAATGAGTTCCAGCAAGAGTAAAAGCCATTTCAAATCCTGAAAGTTTAATACTATTTCTTCTTTCAACTCTTGTCTTTGCGCGAAGGGATTCTACTGTTAAAAATTCAAGATGAGAAAACTTTCCAGAAAGAGTTTCTTTATCTAAATTACCTTCAACTTGAATTTCAAGAAAATAAATAACTCCCTTGATTTTATCATATTCGCAATCACATTCTTTAATTAATCTGTGTTTATACCCTCTTGAGAAGTAACTGAAATCTTCTTCTGCCTCGACATTTCCTTTCTGAACAAAAACTTCAACTTCATAAGTCATAAAACAACACAGAATCATTATTTATAAGAATTTCTATTCAAACAATCCTTAAATCTTTCTTGAAATAATCTTTTACAATTTCTTTCAATTCAGTTTCTCTTCTGCGATTCCTTCCAATCAAAGCCGCCTTACTTTGCGAACCTGCTGTCAAAATAATTTCTTCGTCAGTAACTTCCAAATCTTTAAATTCAACTGGGCTCACAATTTTTCTAACAAATTCCCTAATACTCTCTTTAGAATCATCGTTGGGATTTCCAACAACTTTAATTTTTCTTCCAAGAGTCTCGCTCATTTTTCTAATATTACACGCTTCTTTGCCAATCGCTTTAGAAATAAGTTTTTTCGGAACTCCAAAAACTATAAACTCGTTGTAAAAAAAACAATACCTTGTATTAACTCCAGTTATCTGGCCAAATAAGTTAATATACCGAATGTCTTTCATATCAAGAATATTTACCATCTTAAATTAATAAAATCTCTAGAGGAAGTTGTTTTATAAATCTTTGTGAAAGATGCATTCTTCGTCGCGCGTTTCTAAATTATATCAACTCCAAATTTCACAATCTTGCTCGGTTATTCATAATATCATTTCTTCCCGCAAAATTGCTTGCGCTAGTCTATAAAAATAAGATAATAAATTAATATTTTAATATTCATAATCTTTCAAATAATGCATTAAGATGATAAATCATATTGAGGGTTTATGGCATTAATTTTATTCGTAGCGAAGAAATCTGCCGAAGGCGATTTTTGAGCCATCAATAAGCGAGCGTTAGCGATCCTAATCACTTACCAACCTTCTTCACAATTTCTTTCTTTGCTTTTTTCAGCTCGTCATCTCTTTTTGTCAAGGGCCCAATAACTTTAACAAGCAAACCAGGCAGCCCGGTTCCAATCGGCACTGGCTGATTCAAAATTATATTTTCAATAACGCTCGTCAATTTGTCTTTGCTTCCTTTTATCGTCGCATTAACAAATTGTTTGACAGGAGTTTCAAAAGTTGCACGGGCAAGAATAGAAGATTTTTGCGCAATAATTCCCATACGAGTAACACCTTTAATCACACCGGTATTAGTCATAGCGTCGGCAGCAAGCTTCAAGTGCCTCATATCAATATCCAATCCCTGCGCACTAAGAACATCTTGGATTTCTCTAATTATTAATTGTCTTCCAACTTCAATACCAAAAGTCTCAGCCATCTCATGCAAATCATTTGAAATCGTCTTGTTTTTATTTACTTCCTTGCATTTAAGAATTTCTTTAAGATTAGTTCCCAAAGTTAAAACAACATAATCCCTGTCTTTCTTAACAATTAAAACTTGTTTAACATCTTTAATACCGGAAATTTTTGTCTCTATTAATTTCTGTTTCAATTTGTAAATATCTTTGAAACTAACATCAGCAACATTAACACTAATTGAATTAGGTTTCTCTTTAACTTTATGCCCCAAATCGCTCAACCTCTCAACAACTTTTTTAATCGTCGTGTGAATTTGTTTAATTTCTTGGGCATCAATAATTACTTCAAGTTTTTTATCAGAAAAATCAATGTTAATTTCAGAAGAAATATCTTTTAATTTTGTTTCTTTAATTTTCTCAGCAAAAACTCTGGCATTTTTTTCATCATTATAATCTTTTTCTAAATAAATTTCCATTTTTGGCGACGAAGGTTTTTTTCTCGCATCAAAGATTTCAATTAGCCTGGGAAGACCTTGAGTAACCTGCATCTCTTGAACACCTGCAAAATGGAATGTTCTTAAAACCATCTGCGTTGAACTCTCGCCAAAACTTTGAGCAGTAACAATTCCAATTGCTTCACCGGAATCAATTTTTTTATTAAGATGGATTCCAGGAACATCTATACCGTCATCACCAAATAAATATTGAATAATGTTATTGTTGCTGTCTCTAATTGTCCCGTCATATTCTACTTTCAAATCCTGGAACGCATTTGCTAATCGCCTGTATAAATAACCTGACTTTGGCGTTCTTAAAGCAGTATCCATTAATGAATCTCTTCCTGTCATTGCCCCAAAGAAAAACTCGTCTGGACGCAAGCCTTTAATAAACGACGAATAAATAAAGCCTCTTGCCCTCGGCGACAAATCTCCTTTCTTGAAAAAAGATAATGTTCTTCCGGTATATCCAATGTTAATTCTCGTCCCTCCTAAAACCTGTTGCCCAACACACGACGCCATCATTGTAACATTAAGGATATTTCCTCCGCCCCCGGATTTAATCATGTAGCTAACAGGGTTGTCTTTTGGAAATTCTTTCTTAACAATATCTCCAATCTTTGTACGGATTTCATTTAAAACCTGAAGAATTTTAATTTCCCTCGATTCTTCTCTTGTTTTTCCCGGGATAATTTCAAGAGTTCCTTCTTTATATGAATTGACAATTTCCAAAGCTCTGACTTCAGATTTCCTGATTATCTCATTTGCAGCCTCGATAACTTCTCGATTTAAATCCAAATCATCAACAGACATTGTAATTCCCCTATTTGTTAAATAATTTGTTCCAAGTTTGAAAATTCCTTTAATAGTTTCAAAAGTCCTGTCTCTGCCTACTTGTTTGTCAAGTTTCTTAACTAAAATACCGTCTTCAACACCAAAAGTATTCTCATCAATTGACCCTTTGACAAATACACCATTTACAACCTTTAATGATTCATCAGAAAAACTTAATTCCTTTGGTAAAATCTCCGAGATTATTTCTTTTCCATCAATTATCTTTTTATTAAACTTAGCGGTAATTCCAGATTGATATAATAACTGATTAGCATCACATTTATCAAATTCTTCCAACCCCATTAAATAATTTCCTGTAACTGAATCAGCAGATGTTCCAATTAAATTTGAATTATTTTTTGGCGACATCAAATTTCTTTTTACATCCAAAAGAATTTTTGCTTCTGCTCTCGCTTCTTCTGTTTGAGGAGAGTGAATATTCATTTCATCACCGTCGAAGTCAGCATTATATTGGAATGCCGCCATTGGATGCAGTCTAAAAGTTCGTCCAGGCAAAACCTTGACAAAATGCGCCATTAAACTTCCTCTATGAAGTGACGGATGCCGATTGAAAAGAACAATATCGCCATTTTGCAAATGTCTTTCAACTTTGTATCCAGTTTCAAGCTCGTTAATTATTTCTTCTTTCAAATCTTCTGTAATTTTCTTTCTCTTGCCGTCTGGCCGGATAATATAATTTGCTCCAGGATAATCTTTTGCCAAAACCAATTTTTTCAAAGACTCAATATTCAAATCAGTAACAGTTTCAGAAACAGTAACAATCCTCGCAATTTCATAAGGAACGCCAACTTCATTAACTTCAATCATGGGGTCTGGACTGATTACACTTCGCGCAGAATAATTAACCCTTTTACCAGCAAGATTTTTTCTAATTCGCCCCTCTTTACCCTTTATTCTTTCAGTAATTGTTTTCAACGGCTGTCCGCTTCTATGTCTTGCAGGCGGAATTCTTGCAACAGTATTATCAAAAAAAGTTGTAATATGAAATTGCAATAAATCCCACAAATCCTCGATAATAACCTCTGGTGCGCCGGCATTCAAATTTTCCCAAAGTCTCTGATTCGCGCGGATAATATCGCTAAGCTTATGAGTCAAATCATCTTCACTTCGCTCGCCTGATTCAAGAATAATACTCGGCCTGACAGTTACAGGAGGAACTAACAACAAGGTCAATATTGCCCACTCAGGCCTGCACGTTTTCGGATTAACACCTGCCTTTTTCAATTCCTCGTCGGTAATCTTTGAAAGAATTTCTCTAATCTCTGTAGGAAAAAGTCTTTTCTTTCCAATGTAAAAATTAGTTGGCTTATCCAGTTTAATTTTTTCATGAGCCGATAAACAATGCGGACATTTCTTTGCATCTTTCGCTTTTTTAACTCTCTGATTAGTTGAATATTTTTCTAAGTCTTCATCAACAACTAAAAATTTATGGCATTCACTACAGTAGCATTTTAATCCAAGCTCAATTAAAGTTACATATTTTAAATGAATAACAGAACGCGCGAGTTCAATGCTTCCAGGATGTCCTAAACATTCTTTAAGTCTTCCTCCGCAAGTTCTGCATCTTACACCTGGGTCAATAGCGCCAAGTCTCAAATCCATTAAACCACCGTCGACAGGATAACCATCTATATCATAAAGTTCAGGCGTAACAATCTTCGCACAACTAATTCTTTTAATACTCTCCGGATTAATCAGGACAAATTCAAGTTCTTTTATTTGTTTTCGTATTGGTTTGCTGTTCATTTTTTATTTTATCCAGTTGTTAATTTACATATATTATTAACACATTTAGGTACTCTTCCTTCAAGACAATTATACATTGTAAAACATATCATTCCCTCACATTTTTTATCATCTGATTTATCCAAGATGTTGCTATATAATTTATTCACGGCAATTGAATTGCCTCCATTTTCACAACCACAACAATCTAAATCTACTTTTACACAATTAATATCTGACACACAAACTTCAGGGCTAACAGCTAAAATAATTATTCCTAAAATTATCACAGCTACTACAATCCCAATTATAATAATGGTCTTTTTTATCATCTTCTGTTTCCTACTTTTTTCCATTTTATTCATATTTATTCTTCAAATTAAATTTAGTTTGAATATGTAATCCTTGCAATTCTTCAATTAATAATTTGAAAGCATAAGAAACTTCAATTGGCTCAACCTCTTCGCTGTGGCATAATGGGCAAATTATTCTGTTTCTAATTGTATCATCAATCGCAATACCGCCGCACTCTGTACAAATATTCAAAACAACTTTGTCAGAATCGTATCTTTCTTTTAATAATAAAGAAGAACCATGGGCAACTAATGCTTGCTGTTCCATTTCTCCAAGTCTCAATGCTCCTCCTCGTGAACGTCCTTCAACAGGCTGACGAGTTAGCAATGCAATTTTACCAGAACTTCTTCCATGAATTTTATTACCAACCATATATCTTAGCTTCAAATAATATAAATCCCCGACAAAAATCCTTGCAGTTAATTTTTTCCCCGTAATTGGATGATACATTGTTTCCTTGCCATCAAATCTGAATCCAAGATTCTTCAATTGTTTTTCTAATTCACTTTTACTCTCTCCAGAAAAAGGCGTACTGTCAATTACTTTTCCTCCAACACACGCAACCTTGCCGGCAAGCAGCTCTAACAAATAACCCACTGTCATTCTCGAGGGCAAACCATGCGGATTGAAAAGAACATCGGGTTTAATGCCTCTTGAAGTAAATGGGATATCTTGTTCAGGCACAATTGCACCAATAACTCCTTTCTGACCATGCGAAGTTGCAAATTTGTCCCCAATCTCAGGAATTCTCTGGTCACGAGTTCGAATTTGAACAATTTTATTTCCTTCTTCATCTTCAGAAATAAAAACAGCGTCGACAACAGCAGTTTCTTCTTGCCTCATCATAACACTTGATTCTTTTTTAGTGCGAACAGAAATTTCTCTTGCTTCACTCAAAAATTTAGGCGGAGACATCTTTCCGATTAAAACCTCTCCTTCATTTAGTTCTGCTTCTGGAAAAATAATTCCGTCATTTTCTAAATATCTATATGATGCTTCTAATTTATATCCTGAAGCGTCTTTTTCAGGAATGCCAATTTCATCTTTCAAACCACCGGCATAGTTCATTTCTGTTGCAGCATATGGCCTGAAGTAAAAACTTCTTCCAACACCCCTATCAATCGAACCTTTATTGAAAACCAAGGCGTCTTCCATATTATAACCATCATAAGTCATAATCGCAACAACTAAATTCTGGCCGGCAGGATAAGTATTCAAAGTGTCATAAACAAAACTTCTGATAACTGGTTTTTGCGGATATTGTAAAATGCTTACATCAGTATCTAATCTGCACAAATAATTTGCAGCATATAAACCTAAGGCCTGTTTTTGCGTCTTGCTTCCACGATTCAAACGCGACGACTGATCATGATTTGCGTACGGAACCAACGACGTCACAACCCCAAGCAAATCCATAGGGTCAATTTCTAAATGGGTGTGTTCTTGAGTAACTTCTTGAGGATAAAGAGCAGTCAGCGAATTTTCTTCCTCTGCAGCGTCGAGATATTCAACCAAACCTTTTTTAATAAGGTCATTCCAATTAATTGTTCCTTGCTCTAATTCAACTAAATGTTCATCTTTTAATTTAGGAACACCTTCTTCAACAATTATCAAAGGCCTCAAAACCCGTCCAGGTTCTGTTGAAATAGAAATCAAATTAAAAACCGCATCATACCTCACATTAATTTCAGGAGATAACTCGTCGTTTCTTCTTTTTTCTTTTAAATTTTTAATAAATTCTTTTGAGTTTCCAACATTTCCAATAAAGATGCCATCCATAAAAATATCAGTAGCTTCTGAATTTTCCAAGCCGGTTTTTTCCAAACCAATTGACTCAAAAGTTTTAACTAACTGTTCAGAATTCATTTGAATTCTTGTAGATATTTTAGCAAGAATTGCAAGATTTTTTCTCAACCCAATTTCAGTTCCTTCTGGAGTTTCAATCGGGCAAAATCTTCCATAATGCGTCGGATGAAGAGTTCTCGCCATAAAATTTTCCTGTTCGCCAGGCAGCATGCTGGCAACTCGCTGTAATTGAGAAATTGTTTCCAAATAATTAGTCTTGTTCATATTTTGTGTAACACCTTTTCTCTCGCCAACCCAGCTTCCAGTCGCAATTGCAGATTCAACTCTATGAGAAAATAAAGTCGATTTAGCAATAGTTTTAATTGAAAAAAACTTTTTTCTCTTAGAAGATTTTTGTAAAGAATATAGCATATCCCTAATCAAAATACCAAGATTAACTCTAAACAAACTCGCTAATAAATCCCCGCTCAATCTAACCCGCTTGTTTGCGTAATGGTCCTTATCTGTTCTTAATTCAGGATTTTCTTTTGCGATAAGAAATTGTTTAATCAACTTGCAAAGCGTCACAGCTTTCTTAAGCCGGTCTTCTTTTTTAAGTCCAATGTGCGGCAGCAAATAAGAATCAATTCTTTGTTTAACTCTGTCAAGAATTTCTTTTTTTGTTCCTTGCAGCGACGTCTTTTCAGCAATAAACATCATCGCGTCTTCAGGAGTGCCGATATTCGCAAACTCATAAAGATTAACAATAACACTGTCAGTTTCCTTCCCAATAAGTTTTGAAATCTCTGATTCTTTTATTAAACCCAATGCCTTTAGAATAACAATTGAAGGAATATTCTTAAATCTTGAAAAAGAAAACTCAATCAATCCATCTTTGCTTTCTGTAATTGAAACAGGAATTCGATAAGTCCCTTTTAATGAAAACAAACGCAAAGACAATTCTTCAGCAGCGCCTTTTGTTTTTGATTCAATAAAAACTTGGTTTTCCGCAAGATCCTCGGCCATAACAAGAACTCTTTCATTTCCATTAATAATAAAATAACCACCCGGATCTATAGGGTCATTATAATTCTGAATTAATTCTTCTTTTGACATTTTATAAGTGTTGCAAACCTTGCTCTTAACCATAATTGGTATTTTTCCAATTTCAACAACTTGCGAATCAGTCTGATCCTCTTTCTTGACGCTGATTTCCAAAGTTATTGGAGCAGCATAAGTTAAATTTCGTAATCTCGCTTCAGCGGGAGTGATATTGGAAGAAGAACCATCAGCTTCAATAACCACCGGCACACCAACCTCAATTTTTCCAAGTTGAATTTCAAAATCGTCGTTATTTATAGAATCATTAACTTCATCAACAATTTCCTGCAATCTCTTTGTAATAAAATTATTAAACGAAGTGATATTACTCTCAACCAAAGAATGCTCTTGCAGGAATTTCTTAACGACAATATGTTTATTTTTATCAACCATTATGTAAATTGCTCCTGTAATTTATATTTGAGAATGTTTCCCATTTGATTATGTAAATTGCTCCTGTAATTTATATTTTGGTAATTTCTTTATTTCCATTATACAACAACCCTGTAATAAGCAAAGACCTTATCTGTTTCAGCGTCTTTTCTTTCTATTTTAATTGTATCTCCAATCTTGCATCCATCTAACATAGCAGTATCACTCAAAAGAACTTTTGGCAGTTGAGACTTAGAAACATTTAACTTAGAAAGTAGTTCTTCAGCTTCTTTTTCATTAAGTTTAGAATGTTTGGGTTGTAAGATGTGCATAGGGTGGTGGGCGATTTGATAAAGATACGGCATAATTGCCATATGAAATCATTAACGACTTTATAATACTAAAAAATTGTAAAAGTTAGTTTAAAAAACTTTCCATTCTGATAAAATAAAATATTAATGACAAATATATCGGAATTTATATACTTTTTGTATTAATTGGCTTTTTGAGAATTACTTAATTCTATCTCTTAGAGAATATAGTCTTTCTAGATATTCTTTATACGCTTCCTTATGTTTTCCTATTATTAAAAACCAAATAATTTTATCTTCGATGTAATAAACCAATCTTATATTTTTAGTTATCGGCTCTCTATAGCAATTTTCTCCTCCACCCAGATGTTTTTGCCTAAGCGGATTTTCTTTTATCTTTTTCTTCTTTTTGTAAAATATTTCTAAATGCTTCTTATCAAGTCTATCTAAATCTTTAAAGAAATCTGGGTGCAACTTTATTTCCCATTCACTCAATTTCAACCCCTCTATCTTTCATATAATTATCAAGTTCTTTTTCTGAGACAGCTATAGAAGGATTCGCCTTTATTTCAACAAGGCGTTTTTTTGCAATTTCATCTTGGTCAAGCAACGACGCTACATCTTCAATTAAAATTTCTACATCAACTAAAACTTTATTCAATTTATCTTCTGAGAATGTAACCGATTCCATAAATATCAAATAACACTCAACTTTAAAAAATTATGCATTAAGGAGAAATGGCCCCGGAGGGATTTGAACCCCTATGAAAAATTGAAGATTTTTTATGCGACGAAGTCAGGGGTGAAAGAAAATGGCCCCGGAGGGATTTTACTCGCGACCCCGCTCGAAATCTGGGCGATTTGGAAGTCTCGCAAAGTCGCTCGCCCCCGACTTAAAAACATGCTGAATTTATGTGCCTCGCAAATCCAAAATCAATGATGTCTACGACATCATAAATGGCCCCGGAGGGATTTGAACCCCCGACACCTTGATTAAAAGTCAAGTGCTCTAACCAGGCTGAGCTACGGAACCAATATTGCATTGAACAATTTCGGGTTTAAAAGTTTAATGCATTCTTAAAATTAGCAAAAAATATAATCACAATCTATATTAGAATTTTTTGAATTAACATATTTCTCTTAGCGAAGGTTCCCGACAAAGTCGGAACCATAGCCATCAATAAACGAGCGAAGTGAGTCAATGTAAAGTAAACATCTTAACTACACACTTTGTAAAAAATTGCTCACTCCAAAGTCGCGAGGATAATAGCTCAGAAATCGCCTTTGGCAGATTTCTTCGTTAATAAAATCTTTAAGCGAAAAACTTGACGAAGTCAGTTTTGAGCGATATATATGACACGAGCTTGCGAGTGCTAATGTTTACTTAGAAGGTGGACTTAACAGTCAAGCAAAATTTAAAAAGTCTTTGATAAACTATTTTTATAATAAAAATGATCAATCCTGAAGCAAGAATATACTATGCAATTGTTAAATCAATTGAATTTGGAAAAGTAATTCAAGAAAAGATTCCTGAAGTAGCAATTGATTTTAGAAGTGGCAAATCTCTTACAGAGATTGTTTCAGAAAGAAAAATAGGACATTTATTTGGACTTTCTCCAAATGTTTCAAGAAGATCCTTAAGATATGCTTTGTCAGGCTATTATGGAGATTTTTCTCCATCTTCATTTGATTCTTATTCTGGTTTATTATCTAGTGAAGAAATTGAAGAAATTGTCAAACAACACAGAACAAATTCAGGAAGAGTAAATGGTAAACTTGCAGCAAAGAATGGAAATCTTAATCAAAGGAGAGCAGCATTTGCGCGTGGCGCAACTCCATGGAGAAATTGGGTTGTCGGAGAGAATTACTGTGTTTATAGTGAAAAACAGTATGCTTTTGATTTATCAAAACTTGAAAAATATCAGCGTCAGGGACAACAATTTCATAGTAACACAAAGATTGCACAAAGACTAAATGAAGTTTACCATCATGGCAAACAAATTAGAACTGAAAATGCTGTTGGCTGTGTTCTCAAAAGAATGAGGGAAAATTAATTCCTCACAAACTTCTCCAGCTTTTTTTCAAAATCATCAGCAGTCATTCCGCCAACAAACTCATCTATAATTCTGCCATCTCTTATAAGTTTCATATTAGGGATAGAAACAACTTGGAACTTCTTTGCGATTTCTTGATTATCATCAACATTAACTTTTCCAAACTTAATTTTTCCCTTAAATTTTTCAGACATCTCATCAATAACCGGCGACATCATCAAACAAGGCATACACCACTCAGCATAAAAATCTACAAGAACTAATCCTTTTTTAATAAACTCATCAAATTCTCCATTTGTAAGCTCTGGTACTTTATCATTATCAACCATTTTGTTTTTTCCTTTACTTGATTCACCTTCATAATAAATTAGAAAAAACGAGGTTTATAAAATTATTGATTTAACACAATTTGTATAAACAACTGACATATGTTACCTGTTTACCGAAAATTACTTCTCGCTCACGCTCGAAAATTTATTGCGACTTCAAATCCGCTTTCAGCAGGATTTTCCGTCGATAAAAATGATAACAACATCTAATCTAAGGGAAAGTGTGTGAGAGAAAACCGCAGGTTGTCTTCATTTTGGATTCATTATTTCTTAGCGGAGACGAGCGATTTCACGTTTGGGTTCCTCGCGCGATGGTGGTGGAGTGGGGTCGCGAGCAGTGACGAAGTCTGGCTTGTAGCTATCAATATTGCGTTAGCAACAAATTTACACATAAAAAAGGGTGACAAATGTCATGGCATTATATATGATTTAACACAATTCTTTTAGCATAGCTGTTAACTTCTTCAATTAAGATTTTGTCGCCTTTTTCTAGATTAATAAAATCCCGATTATTATCTGCAACCAAAACCCCTGGCCCCCTCACAATCTCAATTTCAATTTTACCGTCACTGACAATTTGCATTTCTTTTTTTTCTGTGATATTATTGAAAGCCAGACCAATTCCTTTATCAAAACTTTCTTTTGTTATAGAATAGAAATAAGCTCCTTTCGAACTTCCATAAACAGTTGAGACAACAACTCCATCGCCGATAAATTCTCCTAAACGCGATTCAATCTCTTTGTTATTAATCCAAACCTTGAATCTAATCGCCTCTGTCGGTAATATATTCCTAATAACAATATCATTAACACCAATTAATTCTTTTGTTTCAAATCTTCCTTTGCATGTTGCTTTAATTTTCTTTAAATTCTGAATTGTAAATTCTTTTCTTAAATATCTTTCAATTACTTCTTCAACTTTTATATCATAACCTTTATTTGAAACTTTGCTTCCTTTAATAAAAATCTTCGGAATTCCGGGAAAAACCCTTTCAGCAATCAAAAAAATACCGTCGCCGCCATAACAAATCACCAACTCTGGACTATCTTCAGAATAAATAAAATCGTATTTTTCTAATTTACATTTTAAGTTTTCAATTTTTTCAATATCTATCCCAAATATATGAATTTTTTTCATTTTTTAGATTTTATGTCAATGTAAAATAAACCATATAAATTTACACTATTTAAAAATTGCTCGTTCATTCTTCGTGAAATCAAATCTAGGCTCGCTATCGCTCGCAATATCCACGACCAACTATGTTAATTTAGATTCAACATTTGGTTTTAGATAATGATAAAACTATCAACTACAATCCACCAACATAAAAAAGTTTTTTGCGTTAACCCTTCTCCTGCGAAACATCAGGACGAAGTCCGAGCGTTTTGACTTTGACAAACTTATTTATTAATAACGAAGTCGGGACGCGAGTAGATGCGAAGCAATCAATTTCCTGCGAAGCAGCTAACTCTCAACACCAAACAATCTCCTCAAATATTTCTTGACAACTTCTTCACGATGTGGATAAACGCAGTCACTGCAATCCCAAATTTTTCCCTTCGGAAGTCGTTTATCAAAATACCATTTTCCATTAACATTATTAATTTTACAACCACCTTCTTCTAAACTATAGTCGTATTCTGGACAATAACACAAAAAACAATTCAATTCCTCGTCGGGAATTGAAGTATGACATTTTCCTTCAGAGTAACAGAGACAAGCTTCAGGGTGTTTTATTTTTCTTACAGAAAATCTAAATTCCTTAATTATCTTGTCAATATATTCTTCAATAAATTTTCTTGTTGTAGAGTTCATTCTAAAGAATCAAAATATATTTTTAAAGGTTCAACCGCAATTTCACTCCAAGTCTCTACAACAAAATTATCATCATCTAAAATATTTCTTAATTCTTCAAAACTCATTAAACCTCCCATTTCAATCTCAGAATCTATTGGTTTAACTTCCCCATCAATTTCAATTAAATATAAAATTCCAAAATGAACTCTTCCAACATCATCAGTATCATAATTAACATACCCTAAAACTTCCATTCCCAATATTTCTCCAGTGATTTCTATTTCTTCTTTAAGTTCCCTCATCATACTTTCTTTAATCGGATTTACATTTTCTATATTATCGAATGGCTCAATATGTCCGCCAACTCCCCAACTCCATTTTCCATGAAGCCTATTTTCTCCACCTTCTCCAGAACGAAGATATGCAAAAATCTTTTTTGTTTTTGGATTAACAATTAACATATAACCAATCGGTTGCTTATGTGACTGATCAACTTCAGCATCGCCACGTCTCATCACTTTTAAATTATTAAGAATTCTTTTTTCATAATCAAATTCTTCATGATGCTTAAATCCTTCAAAATATTCTTCTCCAAAAAGTTTGTCTCTTTCAACAACAATTATTTTCATATCTTCTTTACTCATTTTATCTATTTTTAGTTTTAGAGCATATTTGTTTATATTAATTTCTATAATCAATTGCTCGCTCCAAAGTCGCAAGTTATTGATGCTCAGAAATTCCGCTATCGCTTGAATTTCTTCGTTAATAATTTCCTTAAGCGAATAATCTGACGAAGTCGATTATGAGCCAATGATATCACGAGCTTGCGAGTGCTAAATTTTTATCCCCCGCACCCAGTCTCACTTACATAATTACACCGTCTGCAAATTTCAGTACAATGACCTTTCTTAACTAACTGCTCACCACAAATCGGGCACATTCCACCCATTTCAGCATCTTCAATTTCTTCAGAATCAATATTCTCTTTTTTTTCAACACCCTCTTTTTGAATTATTCTCTTCTTATGAATAAATTCTTTTTCTAAGAAAGTAAAAATATAATCTATTACAGAATCAGCTGTCTTGATTTCAGGATGCCCTTCCCAAACAATTCCTTTTGGTTCAAATCTCTGGTGTTTGAATTTATTAACTAAAGTTTGCAATGGAACACCATATTGTAAATTCATTGACAGCGACGTCGCAAAACCATCCATCAACCCCCCAATAGTGCTGCCTTCCTTGCTCATTGTAATAAAAGTTTCTCCTGGGCTTCCGTCGTCATACATTCCAATAGTAATATAACCTTCATGCCCGGCAATATCAAATTTATGGGTCAAAGAATTTCTAGTCAAAGGCAGCTTTCGCCGAACAGGAACAGCCTTTTCCTGTTTTTTTGAAAAACTCAACGGTTGAATTCTCTTGCTTTGGTCTCTATAAAGAGCAACAGCCTTCAAACCATTTTGCCAAGCTTCAATATAAACATTTTCTATTTCTTGAACACTAACTTCTTTTGGAAGATTAACTGTCTTAGAAATCGCGCCGGAAATAAATGGCTGAACAGCAGTCATCATATTCAAATGCCCCTTATAAGAAATTGTCCTCTTGCCTTTTGGTGGTTTGTTTGCACAATCGAAAACAGCAAGATGTTTTTCATTCAAGCCGCTGCCTTCAATAGTTTCATTTTCTTCAACATATTTAAAAATCTTATTTATTTTCTCGTCGCTGTAACCAAGTCTTTTTAACGCCGGTTCAATGGTGCTATTCACTAATTTTAATGTTCCGCCGTCAGATAAAAGTTTAACTTGAACCAAGCCAATTTCTGGCTCAATACCTTTAGTATCACAATCCATCATAAATCCAATTGTTCCTGTCGGCGCTAAAACAGTTGCCTGCGCATTTCTAAAACCATGAATCTCTCCTCGTTTAATGACATTGTCCCATGTTTTTTTTGCTTCATCCAAAACAACATCAAAACCAAAAGGAAGATTATTTTTTTGAATTCCTTGCAGCGCGTCTTTATGCATCCTCATAACATTCAGCATCGGCTCTTTATTCTTTTCAAATTCCTCAAAAGTCCCAATCGTTTCTGCCATTTCAGTTGACGTCTCATAAACTTTTCCAGTCAGCAACGCAGTCACGCAGCCCGCAACAGCTCTTGCCTCGTCGCTGTCGTAAGGTATTCCAAGATACATCAACAAACTCCCAAGATTGGCATAACCCATTCCGAGCGGCCGAAATTTATGCGAGTTTTCCGCAATCTCTTTTGTTGGATAGCTTGAATTATCAATCTCTAAATCTTGTGCAATCGCAGTTATTCTAACCGCATTAGAAAAATCTTTAACATTAAAACTTCCATCTTCATTAAGAAATTTTATTAAATTCAGCGACGCCAAATTACAAGAACTATTATCTACAAACATGTATTCACTGCAGTTGTGAATGGTGATTCCATTAGCAACAAAAGTATGGGTTAGCGGTTCAGTTAAGTCATAAACATCTTCAATTCCAACATATTTTAAACTTTTAACAGAATCAATAGGATAATCTTCGTAAGTTTTTACCTGAGAATTCATAATTTTTAATTTTTCATTTTTTTGCGATTCAGACATGAATCCAATATGTTTCTCAAAATTTATCCTGCTTGATTTTGAGATTCTCAACGAGTGAACTTCTTTAACACAATATTCTTTTAATCCCCCTTTTCCATCAGGCAACATTGCTTTATCTTTTCCAGCTCTACGATTTTTATATAATTTACTTTTTATTCCAAATCCCAATAATAAAATTTGTGTATCTTTTAACAATTGCAGGCTAGTAGAATCTAAAGCAACATACTGGGATTTTTCACCATAATTTGCTACAGTTCCATCTGCAGTAAATAAACCTTGAAGAACATACTTTTGTTCACTCAAACTTAAACTAAATATCTTTTCAGAGATCCTTTTTTGATGTGCTTTAAATGAAAAATCTATATATTCTTCAATTTTATTTATCAAAAGATTATTTGTTACAGTAAATCGCGCAGACGTCGGTGTTTGAATCGTTATTGCAGGAGTATTTTTATGGGTTAGTCGGCTATAATTCTCTGCAGTATAATTTGCAAATGATTCTATTATCTCTCTTTCATTTAATTTATCCATAGTCAAAACAACCATTTTTTGATCCCCTGATTTGGTAAAACAACCATCTCCTAAATACACGCCTAACATTTGGTAAAACTTTTTATCTTCTACCTCTTCAATTTCAGAAACATTATTTGAAGGAATCAAAACATAATCATCAATGGTCAGCTCGCAGGCAGGAACAAATCCGCGGTTAATTGTAAGGATTTTGTGGTCTCCAGTCAGTTTAATTTCATAACCGTTTTTTGTTTCTAATTTATAAACCGGCTTTGTTCCCGTCTTAAAAGATCCCTCAATTTTAGATTCTTTAATTATTCCAGTATTTGTCAATAAATTAGTTTCTTTATTTATCATTGAGTCAATTCTAATCCACTTACCCTCTTTTGTTAAAATTTTAGTATCCCCAGTAACACACGGATTTGACGCATTTATTACAGATGAATTAGGGCAAGTATGCCATTTATTTATTATATCATGAAACTGCAACCCAGGATCCCCGCAAAAATGAGTGCCTTCTGAAATTTCCCTAAGCAAATCTTTTGCACGATATTTTGGCATTTCATTAGCAAGTTCCTTGCATTTAACTGGAATTGTCTGCCACTCATCATCTTCAATAACAGCTTTCATAAAATTATCAGTAAGCCTGACAGAGATATTTGTATTCTGAAAATTACAAGTATCAACAGCCTCTTTCCAATCAATACCATTATCAATTAAAATATGCAGTTTTTTTTCTTCTCTTCTCTTCGATTGAATAAATTCCAAAATATCAGGATGACTAATATTAAGAATATCCATTTTAGCAGCTCTCCTGGTTTTTCCTCCAGACTTGACAATTCCCGCAACCTTGTCGTAAAAACTCCAATATGCCAATGGTCCAGAGGGTTTTCCTCCACCACTAAGCCTTTCTCTGGATGAACGCAGCGTCGATAAATTCGTCCCAGTTCCAGAACCATACTTAAACAAAAGCGCTTCTCTCTTCGCCAATTCCATAATGCTTTCCATAGTATCTTTAACTTCCTGAATAAAACAAGCTGAAGTTTGCGGGTATTCTTTTTCCCTGCCAATTGGAATTTTTGCAGCTTCTCCATAAGAACTAATTATAAAAGCTTCTTTTTGTTCTTTATTTGGATTTGAATCTGGATATAAATTAATTCCAACATTAAACCAAACTGGCGAATTAAATGCCATTCGCTGATCTATTGATAAAAAAGCAAGCTCTTCTTTGAACGAATCTGCTTCATCTTGAGTAAAAAAATATTCTTGTTTCAAACCCCATTTTGCCATAGTTGTGCTAACTCTCCCAATTAATTGCTTAACAGAATTTTCTCTCTCGCCGTTTTTTTGGTCACCATAAAAATATTTTGACGCAACAATCTTTCTGGCTAGTTGACTCCACTTAACTGGAAATTCAATATTTTTTTGCAGGAACATTGGATTACCACTGTCGTCAGTTATTTCAATATCTGTTTTATCCCAATCAAAATGTTCAAATACATTTGGATTCATTCCTTTAGTAAAATACTTTTCAATTTTTAATCCTTTTTCCATTTTATAAACTCTTAATTTCTTTTCGGAAATCTTTAATATCATGAAAATCTTTATACACCGACGCAAATCTTACGTATGCAACTTTATCAATTTTTGAAATTCTCTTCATAACTAAATCGCCGACAACTGAACTTTTAACTTCCTTGCCTTTTTTCCGGATTTGGTCTTCAATTTCAATCAACATTTTTTTAATAATTTCTTTTGACACAGGCCTTTTTTCAAACGCCTTATCAACCCCCCCTTTTAATTTTTCAACATCAAACTTTTCTCTTCGCCCATCTTTTTTTATAATATATAAGTCACTCATCTCAATTTTTTCGTATGTCGTAAATCTCCTTTTGCATTTTGGATTCAAACATTCTCTTCGCCTTCTAATTCCCTCTGGAGATTTTCGTTTATCTGTGACTTTTGAAGAAGTGTGTACACAATAAGGACATTCCATATGTACGCTCCCTTATAGTAAGAGTATATACAATATATTGTATATTAAACTCTTTTTATTACTATAACTTGTATTTAGCAAATAAGTTAGAAACCTAAACTATTTAAGCTTTTCTATAATAAAATGTATTATTACTCTAAAATGAAACATGATAAATTATATTTAATTTATACAACCTAATTTAATAATCATTAAATACTTAGAGCAATTAAAATAAAATGGCAAGAGGAACTTATTTAGGGGAAGATATTAGTATTTTTCTTAGTGAGGAAGAAGTTATTCAACTAGGGTTATTAGAATGTGATTGGAATGCTCCTTCTGGCAAAAGACTTTTTCATAAACCTTTAGAGGTATTATTAGAAACACAAGATGGCCAAACAATAACTGCAAAAATCCAGAATGAAAATTTTGATGATTTAGGGGATGGTATTAAAGTTGAAAGAACAGATTATGGGTTTTCAATTAAAATAAATGATGAAGCTAATTGGAGAATGATAGACCAGCCTCTTTCTGGTACAAGATATGATGGAAGCAATAAGATTCATTTTTATAGAGAAGAATAAATTTATTTCTTTCCCAAGTTTTCAACCAAAGATTTTATTGCGTAATAACTGCCGCCAAAAATCACAATTCCTGGAATTAAAGTAATTCCTAATACCGGCACCAGCGTCGCTGCGCCGACAGTTCCAATAACTCCTACACCCGCACTTTCTAATAATTCAGAAATTGTTGAAACCTGTCTCACAACATTTTTTTGCAAAGCATCAATCTGCATAATATATTTTCCATCCTTGAAAAGTTTAACCTTTCGTTCTTCTTCTGAAACTAAAATTGAAATATTGCCATTTTTAGAAGCAGTAATCGCAGCAGCATGCCTTGTTCCAAATCCCAAAAATGGCGAAGTCTTTTTAATTAAAACACCATAATCCATCAATTTACCCTTAGGGCTAATTATTATCGCACCATCAATAACTGCAAGTCCTTTTAACAATTTTTCAGCGCCAACATCAAACACACTTACTCTCCCAATTTTATGTTTCAATAAATTTGCATAAGGAATTTTTTCGCCAATCACAAACAACGCACCCTCGCCTTGCTTTGCTATTTCAATCGCGATCTTTAATAAAACATCCTCTACACTTTTCTCGTCTTTCTTCCCTTTTTTTGGCTTTTTTTCATTCTTAACTTTATTTTTTTTAGCCATTATTTTACTCCTTTGATTTTATGACACTTTTTCCTTCTTTTTTCTGCATTTTAAAAAACAAAAATCTTTTTATATCTTTCGTGTGGGATAAATTTAGTTAAGACTTAAAATTTGCATCCATAGGCATGCGAATAATTATTTTTATGATTTAAACACTCATTATTTTTAAAATAAATATAATATAATTAAGTGTGCACAGGTGACATATATAACCTATTTATTTTATGTGTAAATTTTCTTGCTTCGCAAAGGTTATGGCTTCTACTCGCGTCCCGACTTTGCTATCAATAATAAATTTGTCAAAGTCAAAACACTCGGTCTTGCTAAGCTTAGGTTCTCCGCTAAGAAATTGTTAATCAATAAATCTTGAGATATGTTATTATCATTCTTCTCGACGGAAAATCCTGCTGAAAGCGGATTTGAAGTCGTAATTAATTCTAGAACGAAGTGAGAACTAATTTTCGGTTTAGCCCATGACATATGTCATGGACCTATACACACTCTTTATTTAAGATAATTTTATAAAGTATTATTTCCTGAATAGCATATGAAAAGAGGTTATTGGATATTGATTATAGTTATTGTATTGGCAATTATTATTGGGGGATATTTTTGGTTGAGTTCAGGTGAAGAGCCATTATTTGCTCCTTCTGATGTTAAGGTTAGAATAAGAAATGCGCCTCCCAGAATAACAGATGTTCCTGCTGTTCCCGTCGCTGTTTCTTTGACTCCTGGAACAACTACAGATGTTCTTGTTCAATTTACTGTAAGAGATCCAAACGGAGCCGATGATTTAAATGATGCTGCCGCAAGTGCAACTTTTTCAAAATTAGGCGAAGTTGATAGGGTTGGAGGTTGCGTTATTAATTTAGTAGCAGGAAAATCAAAAACATACGATTGTACTGTTTCAATGCAATATTATGATGCTGCAGGAGCTTGGACAATTACTTTTTATATAGAGGATTTAGCAACACCAACACCTGGAAGTGATTCTGATAATAGTGCAACTGCAAATGTTGGACAATTAAAAGCAATACTTTACAATACAAATATTAATTTAGGAATTATTACTCCAAGTGATGTAAATGTTCCTTTAGCAGACGTTGTTATTACAAATGAAGGTAATTTTGTTGTTCCTACCGACGGAACACTTAATGTTTTAGCAAGAAATTTGGTTGGTGTTACAACTCCTGCTGAAAGTATTTTAGCTTCTGTTTTCTTGGCAGGAGATTCATCAGGAGATGTATGTACTTTAGGTAGTGCTCTTATAGATAATAGTAATGTAAACACAAATGTTGCTATACCACGAGGCGCTGCAGGAAGCAATGTAGGTAGCCTTGGATTTTGCATATCTTTAGTTCCAGAAGTTAGTGCTCAGGATTATGAAGCAACAGTAGCAGGAGGTAACCCATGGTTAATAGAAATTTAAAAATAGGTTTATTGGTTTTTGCAGTTTTATTAGTGAATACAAGTTTCGTTTTTGCTTTGGCGGTCAATTCACCTTATTACAATTCCAATCCTTTGAAGGTTTATGCAGGACAGGAAAAAGAAATAGTCTTTGATATATACAATTGTCCTTCTATGTCGGACAGTTGTGATAAAGAAGATATTGTTGCAACAGTTACATTAGAGGAAGGAAATGAAATTGCAGAGATTACTTCAGGAAGCGAATATAACTTGGATTTTGGAAGTTCTGGAAAAATTAGAATGGGTGTTTCTATTCCTTCAGATGCTGCAATGAATGACAAATATTTGATTAGAATGGCTGTTCAATCTATTCCTGAAGGAGCTGGAGTTAGAATGGGTATAAAGTACAATGTTGAGTTTCCTGTTGTTGTGACTGACGCAGCAAATGTTCCAGATGATTATGTTCCTAATACTGTTTCTAAAGGAGAAAAAACAAATTATATGTTGCTAATTGTTATATTGGTGTTCGTTATTTTAATCCTTATCATTGTTCTTGCGATTTATAAAATTATTTCTGGAAAAGACAAGTTTAAATAATTAGGAATTTATTTTTCTTTATGAAAAGAGTGATTTTATTTTTAGGCGTTTTAATTTTAATTAATTTAGTTTATGCAGAAACTAACTTGGGTCCTTCAGATGTAAAAATTACTGTTGGTGAAACAAGTTGCGGAGACAATATTTGTAATGGCAATGAAACTACAATGAGTTGTCCTGGAGACTGCGGAGAAGAAACTCAACCTCCTCCAAGTGGCGGTGGCCCATCATCTTCTGGCTCTGCACCAATACCTAAAAAAGAATGCGTCCAGGATTGGGTTTGCGGCGAGTGGAGCAAATGTGAAAGTTCAATAAAAACAAGAACTTGTCGCGACACTAATCAATGCACAGAACTTTACGAACGCCAAGAAGAAGATTCATGTATAATTTCTACTGATGAACTTGAAGAATTAATAAAAAGAAAAACCCTTTTTTTTGGAATACCTTTTTGGTTATTATTGTTATTGCTAATTATTTTGTTAATAGTAATTTATTATATACTCAAAAGACGTAAAAAGAAAAAACCAAAAAATAAAACTAAAAAGAAAAAGAAGAGATAATTATCTTATTTCACTTAATCTCTCTTGTTTTCTTTTTCTCCACTCTCTAAATGTTTTATATCCTTTCCCAATTCCTTGACCAACTCCTAATAAAACCCCACAACCAGAAACTACCAATGATCCGATAGCTAATTGATCAAGCCTGAATTCATTATTATCATATACTTCAGCTTTTGCATTTATCTCTCTTTTATAAGACTCCATTTCATTCTCATAAGCTCGAATAAATCTTCCTACTTCCGGATCTTCTCTTATAATATCATTACTACCTTCAAAAGGATTTACAGAACTTATATGAGGTATTTCTGGCATTCCAGATATTGTTTCTCTATATGTATCTTTTATTGTGAAATTATGAATGGATAGTCCATAGAACGAACCTGCAGCAATCGCCCCTCCAAAGATTATTTTTTTAGTAAGTCCCATAACAATACTTAATCATGCACTTTATAAAAATTCCTACACTCCACTTCAATAAGCTTTTTCCCTCTTTTCAATTTCGGAAACAAGAATTTCTTTTTCATTTTGCAGAACAACATATTCTATTCTATATCCTCCAACTCGAACTCTAAAAGCTTTTTCTTTTCTGCCTTCAACTCTTTTAACGTCCGAAGGAAAAGGATTTTCTTTCAACTCATTTAGTTTCTTCCAAATCCTATCTCTTAATTCTTTTTCCGTTTTTCTAAGAAATTTTTGCGGCTGTTTTGCAAGAAAAAGATTAAACATCTCAATCTCCAAGTTCTTTTTTCAAATCTTCCAAAGAAATACTTTCTCCACGTTTATGTTCTTCAAGCGCTTCTTCTAATCTTTCCTCTTCTTCAGGCGTTAAAATTGAATCAGCATCTATATTAATAATAAGTTCTTTCATTTCTTTCATTTGATTTTCGATTCTATCTAATCTTTGAATTATATCTCGATTTTCCATAAAAGAACATAGTTTCAAAATTTAAAAGGTTTTTGGTGGGGATTTATGAGATGTTATAATTATTCAAGAGTTAAAATACAAATAAGTCATACCTGCAATAAAACCACATCTCGTTAATTCTACAACCGTACCTGCCCCATAAAATAAAGATTTTTCAAATAAAGAATAATTAATATCTAATCCCGTATTTTCTTTAAATATCCTTTCTCCAATATCCATTGCTTTTTTTGGCGCCGAAAAACCAGTAAAAGGAATCATGTAGAAAAAAAAGTCTTTGGTTAATTCTTCCCAGAGAGCATTACTAAATTGTTTGCTCATATTGGCTTTCAGTGAAACAGAATCTTCAAGAGTCATTAAATGTAAAATATATCTTGCTTTTTAAGAATTGTTGTCATTTAATTTGAAGAAGATTTATGAATCACTATTATCATCCAGTTTCTCTTTCAAACTCTTCTCTAAAATCATCCACTGGAGAATTAAGTATTGGTGGCTTTTTGCTTCCAAAAATCCAAAATATACCTCCTCCAAAAAGTATTCCAAGTAAAGAATAATCAACCACTTGTTCACTTCTTTCTCTAAGAATATAACTTGAAAAAAGGATATCTGTTCCTTCTCTATATTCACCATCTCTAACTAATTCAATTTTCTTTTGATTTAATCTGCTAATTTCCCCATCAATAGGACCAACAATCTCTTCTTTACGAGTTTCAGATAAAATTTCAGAATCAAGAAAATAGTTATATGTTCGACTAAGAGATTCTGTCATATTATTTATTTCAGCCATTTCTTTTCTCTTTGGACTTGAAACAATTCCCTCTGTCAATCCAGTATATTTAATGTGTGTATAACTTCCTCCAAGAACTCCCAATGTTCCTAAAACCATCATACTACTGCCGATTATTTTTCCTAAATTCATAAAATATCAAATAAAACAACCTTTTTAAAAATTCCTACACTCCACTTAATTTTTCCTCGTCGAACTATAAACCATCCCTCCAAAACAAACAATACATGTCGCCGATAAAAAAATATTTATCTTCTTTCCTTTCATCTCTCTTTCATTGGCCTTTATCGTCGTTTCAAGTCCGACAATTTTTTTATCTCCCCTAAAGTCTTTTTTTTCTTTAGAAATTCTGTTAAATTCTTCTTCTAAAAAATATAATTCAATCTCGTCTGTTTCAGATAAAATATCTTCAGAATCATAAAGTGGCTGCGCGCAAACCAATAAATAATCTAATTCTTCTTCATATTTTTTGCTTTGGACCATTTCAGATTTATTTTGAATTTCATCATTTTCTTTTTTTAGATTCATATAATCTTGAACAAAATATGCAGTAGTAAAAGAACTAATTAAAAATCCAATTCCCCCAATATATTTACCAATATTCATAAAATTGCTTAGTTGATATCTATTTAAGAATTATTATACTTGAATGGGAATTTCAATTCTATTTTTCTTTTCAGTTGGAGAAACATACATTAAACCTAACATTCCAGCAATCATAACTAATCCTGTTGCAAAACCTAATGTGCCATATTTCTTCATTTCTTGCAAATTTAAATTAACAATTTTAATATTTTCTCTATTAATTTCAGTGAGTTTTTCATCTATTTGTTTTTTATTCTCAAGTAATGGGACAATATATTCTTGATATTCTTCCGTCGTGAGATCTGACAATAAATTTTCTAATCTTGCTATTGAAGTTCTGTTAGCTGTCAGTTCTTTATAATCTGGATTAGAATATACTGGATTAGGATTAAAACTTTCCTGAGCCATATATCCTCCTACTCCAAAAAACCCAATACTTCCAAGTCCGATCATACTCACACAAACAATTTTTCTCAAATTTGCCATTCTTATTCAATATAATCAAGCTTTAAATAAATTATTATTCTCTAGCATCTTCTTTTCTCGTCGTCGGAATTGTCAACACACCTGCTCCAAATATAAATGTTGATAAAATTCCCCCAATATATTTTCCAAAACTCATAAAATTACTTTTTTGTTATCTATTTAAGAATTATTATACTTGAATGGGAATTTCAATTCTATTTCTTACAGATTTAGCATGAAAATAAGCATGTCCTAAAAATCCGGAGATCATCATTAATGTGCCCGCAATCATACCAACCTCTCCTTTTCCAGATTTTGAAACCATTCTTTCAGATTGATAACTAGCCTTCAAGAATTCTTCACTTCGTGTTAATTTAACTTTTTCAGATTCATAATTCTTTAAAACATTATCTGCCATTTCTCTAAACTCTTCAGGATAGTCTGCAGACTTGACAATGTTAGATAGTTCATATACAGACGAATTTAAAACACTTAATCTTTGATATTCAGGATTATTTCTAATAAACTCAGTATTATTTTCACTTTGTTTTGATGCATAAAAATTACCACCTCCAAAAATTCCTAAACCAACAACAAAGGTTACTAAACTTATTTTACTTCCACGTGACATTTTAGTAATAGAAATTTATAGTTTAAATAAATTATTATTCTCTAGCATCTCCATTCTTTGTCGTCGGAATTGTCAAGATACCAGCTCCAAGAATAAATGTTGATAAAATTCCTCCATATAATCCAAAATTTGAAATTGGCTCTCCCAATTCACTCCATCTAATTTCTCTTTTCGTTTCAATAACGTCAGGAGATTCATGATATTCTCTACTAAATGTAAAATTATGTTCATAAAAAGCTTCACTCACACTATAGATTGCTTTCGCTTTGTCGCTTAATGGTTTTGCTTTAAGGTAATTTCCAAAAGAATTGGCCGCCAATCCGCCAAGTAAACCTAAAGCTCCTAAAACCATCAATCCTTCTCCAACAATTTTTCTTAAATCCATTTGTTTTCTTTATTTCTTTTATTTTTAAATCTTCCCAATCAAATCAACACCTGGCTTCAGCGTTTTACTTCCAGGTTTCCAATTCATCGGACAAACTTCGCCGCTATGTTCTCGAACAAATTTCGCAGCTTGAATCTTTCGAATCAACTCTTCAATATTCCTGCCAATATTATTGTTGTGAAATTCAAATGCTTTAATAATTCCTTCTGGGTCAATAACAAAAGTTGCTCTCAATGCCAAACCCTCTTCGTAAATTAAAGTTCCATAAGATTTGCAAACACTATGAGTTGGGTCAGCCAGCATCGGATAATTAATTTTCTTAATTGTCTCAGAATTGTCATGCCAAGCTTTATGCGTAAACGCGGTGTCAGTTGAAACAGAAATTATTTCTGCGCCAAGCTCTTTGAATTTTTCATAATTGTCAGCCAGTTCGCCAAGTTCTGTCGGACAAACAAATGTAAAATCCGCAGGATAAAAAAATAACACAACCCACTTTCCACTAAACTCACTCAAAGAAATTTTCTTAATCTTGCCCTCAACAAAAGCATTTTCTGTAAATAACGGCGCCTTCTGATTTATCTGGACACAATTGCAAATTTTTTCTTCCATGAAAACTTAAAAGTAGTCTAATATAAATATATTTTGGTGATTTTTATTATGTTTGCAATAAGTTTATATACTGGCATTTTTTCAAAGTTACATCTGTATAGGAAATATCTATTTCTATATGTGATAGGAGAAATAAATGGGAAATTTTGATAGGGACCGAAGCGGAAGTCGTGATAGTCGTGACGGAAATCGTGGTGGACGAGATAGGGACAGAAGTGGAAGTCGTGATGGACGAGACAGAGGCGGCGGTTTTAAAAGCGGAGGACGAGGAGGTCCTGGTGGTAGATCTGGAGGCGGCTTTAGAAGAAGTTTTGACAGCGGTCCTCGAGAAATGCACAAGGCAATTTGTTCTGAATGTAAAAAAGAATGCGAAGTTCCATTCAAACCAGCAAAAGACAAGCCAGTTTTTTGCCAAGATTGCTACAGAAAGAAAAAAGGATTTTAATTATCTAGTCAGCTTTAGTTAGCTTTAATTTTTTATTTTATTTATTATTTTTGAGAATTTTATTTTTAATTATTAATTCTTAGAAAAAGCTCTTTTGAACAAATTACCACGCAGTTTCTTTTGCATTTTTTGTTTTAGAATTTCATATTCATCTCTTGCAACGGACAATCCATAGAGTGATGTTTTAATGGCTTTTTCTGGAATATAAAATGGAGAATTTCCTCTTTTCCATGTCCAAGGAGTTTTTATTGTTTGCTCGCTTCCAAAACCATTTACCTTTCCTACAACTTGCCTTACAATATCCGTATGTAAAAGTTCATCTATTTCATCAATAGCTCGTTCATAATATTCTTTAGCTTCAGAGTATCTTTTCTCAGTCCTTGCATTTTCTGCCATACTAACCAATTCCCAAGTGCTTTTCAAAGTTCTGTCTATGCCGTTCCATACTCTTACCTTCTCAGAAGTTTTATATTGATCTGTTTCCATGCAAAATTATTGTAGAATTATTTATTAAACCTTTCTACTTCCCCTTCCCAATAGCTTTCTCCAAAGCTGCTTGATCAAACCCTACAATAACTTTTCCGTTAATAATTGTAACCGGAACGCCAGTCTGACCACTTTTTTTAACGATTTCTCTTGCTGCCTTTTGATTTTTAGAAACATCAATATTTTCAAATTTTATTTTATTCTCTTTCAAAAAATCTTTCAATGCATTACAATACGGACAAGTCGGCGTCGAATAAACAATTACTTTTGAATTCTTTTCTTTCACAACTTTTTCATTTTTACTTTTTCTTTTCATGACTCGATATTATAAGTATCTGACTTTAAATAATTTATTAAACAAATATTATGTTCATCATTTAAGGATTCCACTTTCTTTGAAGTTCAAGTAAATCCTTAGCGTTTACTTTTCCATCCCCATTAATATCCGGGTTATTAGGTATTTCAGGTAATAAAAATCTGCTTAAAATTAAATCGTCGTGATTAAGATCTACCTCTTTTATAGTCTTATGAGTGATCCATAAAAATCTGTCATCGCTTGTTATATCATAATAAATATCAATAGGTATATTTTGAGTCGAAAGTATTTCTCCATATTGCGAAAATATACTTACTCTATGATCACTTAATCCAATAAGTTTTCCTTCACTATATGAAAGTCCTCCGTTTGCAACCCCGCCACCATGTGATTCGAAGCTGAAAGAATCTGCAACAATTGCATTTCCAATTAAATCTAATTTACTATCAAATCCTCTTCCAACATCTTCATCAGAACAAGGATATAAAGACATTATTTCTCTATTTATAAATCGAGAGACCCAAAGTTTTTCATCTCCAAATGTTAAACCGCCAATTACATTAACAAGTGATTTTCTTGAGTCTATTATTTCAGGAGCAAGATTTAAACTTTTAAGATAATTTCTAACTTTATTTTCTGCATCTTTGTTTGTTTGATTAAATTCACAAACCTCTGGAATTTTTTTATGGCAGAGAATATTACCTTCTCTATCGGTTTTGTACAACTCTTCATTTATATCTGTAAGCCATAAGTATTCTCCATCAAATGCTAAACTTATCATGCTGTCCGAAGGACTTCTAAATTCTGCAAGAACATTTCCATCAAAAGACAAATTTCTTATCATTTGCTCAAAGGCCGACCCGACCCACAATGATTCATCATTAACATCAACTCCTCCTAAAATAACATTTAAATTTTGTACCGGAATTGAATAAAAATTTGGGTTGAGTTTTAACGCTTGAACACTAGATTCTGATATGCTTTCGTGTTTTGCCCTCACTTCCAATTTCTTGGAAACTTCGTCGATGTATTCTCTTGGATTTAATCCTTGCAAACCTAAAACATGATATCTATCTCTACTAACATTAAAACCATCTCTTGAAGCTCTTACAATATCCCATGTCTTCTTAATGTAATTATATACAGAAATATCTTCTTCACTAGAACGATACCTTATACCTAAATCATTGTAAGAGTCTTCGAAGGGATTTAATGAAAAAGTAAAAATAAAATGATCATATTCTCCACGATTTATTAAATCTGGAGAGAGTTCTTCAGATTTTCTTAAAACAATTGGTTCATCAAGTCGCGTTGCAATTAATGAATTAGAAACAGATTTTCCAGCATAAGCTCTTTTGGGAGCAAGTCCGTATAAAATTCCTGTAAGTCCGACTTTAACAAAATCTCTGCGAGATACTTCCATTTTACCTTATAATTTAAATAAACCAAAGTTTTTATAATTTTCCATCACTAATTTGTGAATAATCATAAACAACCATCAAAATTTTTCCCTTAACAACTCCTTCAACCTTTAAAATCTTCACATTAACTTTTTCTTCGGGAATACTCTCGTCTACAGACGAGCTATCTAACAACTATTAAGACATTCATAAGCACTAAACGAAGCCCTCACACCTTCGCCAACACCAGTAATTGCCTGCTTGAAATGCGAATCAGTAACATCGCCTGCTGCAAAAAATCCATTAACATTTGTTTTTGAATTTCTGTCAATAATAATTTCATCGTTCTTGTTAATCTTCGCTCCGACTTTTTTCGCAAGCTCACTCAACGGATCCCTACCAACATAAATAAACAAAAAGTCCAACCCAAATTCTTTTTTCCCATTATATGGTTTGTCAAGTGTAACACTACTTACAAGTTTATCTCCTTTAATTTCTTTAACATTAGTGTTATTAATCACTTCGATTTTTCCTTCTTTAACTGATTGCTCCAATCGTTTCATGTTTGGTGATTCAGGATGAACTTTTTCTCCGCGATAAATTATGTAAACTTTTTTTGCATATTTTGTAAGCAACAAAGCTTCTTCAACAGCACTATCGCTTCCGCCAACAACACCGACAATTTTTCCTTTTGTAAATATTCCGTCGCACAACGCACAATAACTAACACCTTTATGCTCAAACTCCATCTCGCCTTTAACTCCCAAACGTTTAATTTTTGTTCCAGTTGCAAAAATAACTGTCTTTGAAAAAAATTGTTTATTCTTTGTTTTAATTGTAAATCTTTTGTCTTTGCTTTTTTTATCATATTTAATATCTTCAACTTTTGAATTAAGAATATCAATATCATAATCTTTCGCGTGATTTTCAATTCGCTTGGCAAGTTCTGGCCCGCTCAAAGAAACAAAACCTGGATAATTTTCAACAACATGCGTCATCATAATCGTGCCTCCTTTAACCTCGCCAACAACAAGAGTTTTCATTCCCAATCTCTGGCAATACATTGCTGAACCCCAGCCGACGACGCCAGTTCCAATTATAATTACATCATACAATCCATTTTCCTCTGGCGTAAAATCATATTTCTGGCGCGGTTCAGTCACAACAATTTCTTTTTCCATAAATAGAAAAAATTGTAGGAGTTTAAATAACTTATGTGTTTAAGCCGCCTGTGTAAGACTATGACATATGTCATGGGCTAAACCAAAAATTAGTTCTCACTTCGTTCGAAAATTAATTACGACTTCAAAATCGGCTTCGCCAGATTTTTCCGCCGAGAAAAGATGATAACAATATATCTCGAAATTTCTGGCTTAACAATTTCTTAGCGAAGAGCCTAAGCGTAGCAAGGCTCGAAGCCATTAATATTTGCGAAGCAAGAAAATTTACATATAAAAAAAGGTGACATTTGTCCTGGTCTACACATTGTTTAAGCCGCCTCTTCCTCAGTTTTAGAAGCTTCAATTAAACATCTTTCTATCCCACTTGTTTGAATTTGAACTTTAAGTTCATCTAATTTTTTTCTTGACGATTCATCTAATTTCCATTCACTTAAAACATCTCCTTTTGCGCCTTTATTTTCTCTAAGGAATTTATCAACTTTTAAATAATTTACAATTTCCCTAATATCAACATATAAACTATGAAAATGCCCCCAATTAAACTCCCTGATTGTTGGAGAATAAGCATGTCCACTTTTTCTTGAAAACTTAATAGTTGCAGGATTTATATTAATTCCATTTCGTTCTGCTAAATAAACAATATCCATTATTTCTTGAGCATTTTCAATTTTTATAGGAACATCAAGATAATTTAAACTTACAGCAAGAAGTGTTTGCATTCTATCCATATGGGAAAAGAATGTTGGGTAATTATAAATATTATTATACTCAAAGAATTATCGCACTTGCTATAAAACCATAAATTAAGATAGTTACAACATCCTGAATAATAGTTGCTATTGGGCCAGCCCCGGGCCCGGATCTCTTTTATTCAAACTCATAATTTCTGTGATTGATAAAGCAATTGGCGGCGCAACTAAAACAGCAATAAAAATTGATAAACCAACAGTCAAAGTAAGTTCTACAGATTTAAACCAGACCATAATAACAACAGCAGAAACTAAACTGAAAATCAATCCAATTGATAATCCAAGAAGACTCTCTTTTATTAAGTATTTTTTGAAATTCGCCTCACCTGTTCTTAAATCACGAATATAAATACTTTGAGTCTGAGTTCCAACAGCGTCAGCAAGATAAACAATAAACGGAATAAAAAAAGCAATAGCAATGTTCTTGGCAATAACTTCCTCAAATTTCGATGTAATAAAAGATAAAGAAATACCTAAAATTAAACCAAGAATTAAAGGAGGAAATCTAAGAGTTAAAATACGTTTTAATGGCGTGACATCATCATCAACATATTCTGTTGGTTTCCTCGCACTCTTTTTCATAAAAACCATAGAAGAAATGGATTTATATAATTATCTTGAAAATTCTTCAACATTAACTATCTTTTTTCCCAAATTTTTTATCCAAACACCAACTGTCCATCCCATTTAGAAAAACAACTAAAGTTGCCACAGCAAGCCCGAAGTCTCGCACAGCTATTTGATTAAAACCCATTGAAAAAGCAATTCCAAACAAATGCAACGACAAGATTAAAGCTGAAAATTTGGTGTATAGCCCTATAATCAAGAAAATTCCTAATGTTAATTCCAATATTGCATTGGCCATAACAATATTATTTGCGCTTAAACCAAAAGAAAATTTTAACGCCCAATCTGGCACGAAACTAACCCACTCGTTTGGAGAAGTAATTTGCTGAAATCCAAAATACAAAAAAACCAAACTCAACCCAATTCTTAAGAGAGGTTTAGAAAGTTTATCAAATTTGTGGGGGTCCATTTTAAAAACTAATTAATATACTTTATAAATTTAATACTTCAAAATTTTTCTTTTTCTTAATGGATAATAAACAATTCCAAGTATTATAAGTATTATTCCTAATATTGCTGCACCATAGCCAGCGTAAACATACTTTATGTTTTCATCAAATAGTTTAATCATAGCAAGCCCCAAAGCAAAAGACGCGAATCCTGTTCTTATATATGCCAAGGTATTTCTTTCATTGGCCAGTATCGTTCTTTCTTGAGCTAATTTTTTATGACTTATCAGTCTTTTTTTAAAATAATTATTCATTTTACTTCTTTTTTTATATTAAACAATTAATGTTTATAAATTATTTGTGTAGCCAGAAATAAGATTATTCAACAATTAACATTCCTTTCATTCCCATTTGTCTGTGCTGCCCGACGCTGCAGTAATATTCAAATGAACCCTTTTTATCTGCAATAAATTCAACAAAACTCATTCCGTCAGTGTCTTTGACTTGTGCTGTCGCGGCGTCAAACTCATCGACAACCCAATCATGGAAACCTTGCGCACTAGAAAATTCAATTCTCACTTTATCTCCTTCTTTGACTCTAACTTCAGGATTAGTTTTCCCATTCATTTTAAATTTAAAGTTTTCTCCAGTCAAGACGAATGTTTTCGTTTCACTTAATTCATCTCCAGAATTATCCGAACTCAAAACAGTAATCTGATTGTCTTTTATAGAATTACCAGTGCCAATATCACTAGCCGAAGTGTTATTAGAACCTCCACTATTATATAAATAAAATCCAGCAATCGCCACGACGACTATTGCAATAATTACACCAATAATAGATTTTCCCATCCCTAATTTTAATGACTATTATTTATAAATCTAATGTATTATTAATCTAGAATTTCCTCAACATTAATAATACTCTTCTCACTCTCAAAAGCATCTTCCATTCCAATCCTCGGACAAGCAGTATTAACCCAGCATTGAATAAATGGAAAATTTTCCATCTCATTAAAATTAATTGTATCACCTAAAAAAACATAAAACTTTTTCTTAGGAAATTTTTCCTCAAGTTGCTTAACATAATGAAAATGCTCCTGCCCTGTTTTTGTCGTAACAAGAATTCCAATGTTGTTCGCAAAATGAAATCGCTTTATGTTTGCCTGTCTTTTATTAAATACTCTCTGAACCATATTATCATTAATTCTCATAATTTGTGTTTCTTTATTCAAAGGATTGTATATTATAACAGGCAAGTCTTTGCCTGCATTTTTCAAAGAATAAACCAAAGCCAATGGATGAAATTTCCCGTCGCCAATATACAAATAACAATCACATTTTTCTTTCAATCTTAAATTTTCATGATAAATATCACAACCAAGAATTTGAAATTCCGACGACGTTCGCGACGGTTGAGAAGTCACAACCTTATTTCCATTATCTTCCAATTGCTTCACAACATTTTTAATTTTATCAACAAACTGCGTCGTCGTGTAAAGAGCAATTGTCTTAAACTTCTTCAATTCTTTCAAGGCTTCGCTGGTTAATTTTACTTCGCCTTTGTACTTTGCGTCTATGAATAAGAATTTCATTTTAATTTAAATCCCCTGTGAAGTTTCCAATATTTCTTTGGTTTTTTCATTATAGTGATATTATCAAAGTTTAAATCATAATTAGGTTTATCAATAGATTGAACATATTTCCATATTAGATTAAATGTCTTTTTTGAATTCCCATAACCAATAGTTGAATGAGACTTCCAATTATTATCAAAATCTTGAATATCTATGAATGAAAGATGTTTAATTTGTTTAATTAAATTATTTCTTACATATTTTGCTTCCATTGAGAATTTTACATCCATATATACAACAAATTTATTGAAATTATTAAATCCACCAATATTTATTTTTGATTTCTTTTGTCGTTTAACAAATAATCCAATAATTTTTTCTAATTCTTTTATCTGCTTTTTATCAGCATCAAATGTATACTTTAATGTAATGTGAGAAGGAATTGGATTATCAATTAGATATTTCTCACCAGAAATCTTTGCTATATTCTTAATAATATTTTTATAATAGATTTCTGCTTTACCCTTAATTAAATAGAAAATAGCGTATTTCATTTCATCTCCCACTCCCCCATCTCGCTGATTTAATAAATCGATTATGTCCGAACTGAACAACTAAATCAACCTTGTCTTTCAAATTCAATGGTAAATCACACGCGCCATAACAAGTTCCAAACCAAATTAAAATTCTCACGCCCTTACATTTTGACTGAATTTCATCAACAACTTCTTTCGCGAAAGGTTTCAAACCATCAGGAAACTGCAGCAACACAGCTCGCGCTTTCGTCTTCTTTATTTCTTTGATTATCTTTTCAACTTCTAAATCATAATTCAATTCCATAGAAAAAGCAGAAATAGTGAGGTTTTAAGGTTTTCCTACCCAAACATTTATATACAAGTAACTACTATTTATATGTATGGATATTAGTAAGGAAGATTTAATGAGAATCAACAAAGGATTTGGAGGAAATTTGAGAAGCGACTCTAGTCTAGACTTTGCACTAGATAAACAGAACGATAAAAAACTCGGAGAATACAAAAAACTTTCATACTTAATAAGGGCGGTTTTGGTTGATCATCCTTTCAGCGATGGAAATAAAAGAACCGCAACATTTATTTGTTTTGCGTTTTCATATGAATTTAACAAACAGGTAGACAAAGAACTCTTAACATATCAAATAATATCAATCGCTAAAAAAAATGAAACTAATATAAGGAATATTGAACAGAGAATTAAAACAGCTATACGATGAACAAGAAAATAATAAACAAAATATTGAAAGAGAACAAAGATGTATTTGAAATGCTAGAAAATTACGACAAAACTCGCGAGCTTCCATTCCAAAGAAAAAGAATAGATATCACTTTGTCAGTTGAAACTATAAATAAATTAAAGAAACTTAAAGAAAAAACAGGAAAGCCGATTTCTAGAATTATTGAAGAGAAGTTTTAAATTTTAACTTTATGTTAAGTCAACCTACTAATTGTATATAAATATTACTTGGAAGATTATATTTATTTGAAAAATTTGTTACCTTAATTCCGTTATCACGAAGAAATTCAAGCGACAGCAGAATTTCTGAGAATTAATTACACGAACGACTTTGGAGTGAGTGCAAATTTTGTAAATATCTTGGTTAAAAAGAGTCCTCATCCTTCTTTCTTTTCCCTTATTCCTCTTCATCCTTCTCCTTCTTTCCCTCGTCCAAATCAACCTCGTCAAAACTATTTATCTTTTCAGCAAGTTCTATATCTTTTTCTGTCACTTTATTTCCTTTATCATGCGTCTGTAAAATGAGTTTAACTTTATTATATCGAATTTCAAATTCAGGATGATGCTTCATTTTCTCGGCATAATAACCAACTTTATTCACAAATTCCATTGCCTCGAGAAAATCACCGAATTCATACTCACGTATTAAAGCATTATTTTCTTCTTTCCAAAATTCAGGTACTTCAACCATTACAAAAAGAATAAATAATGGATTTTAAACTTTATCTTTCTCCTTAAACTCCAACGCACATCCGTTTATGCAATATCTTTTTCCGGTAGGGTTCGACGCTGTGACGTTCTCGTTAAAAACATGTCCAAGATGGCTTCCACATTTCGCACAAAGAACTTCAGTTCTCGGAATAACCATTTTGAAATCAGTTCTTAATTTCACAGCCTTATTATTCTTTAAATCATAGAACGAAGGCCATCCAGTTCCAGACTCAAACTTCGTCGATGAATTAAATAATTCGTTCCCGCAAGCCATGCACCTAAAAACTCCTTTTCTTTTCTCTTTAAGATGTTTTGAAGTTCCGGGCTTTTCAGTTCCAGCTTCGCGAAGAACATGATATTCCTCGGGCGTAAGTTTCTTTCTCCATTCAGCTTCGGTGGTTTTCATAATGCAAATAAGAATTTAATAGTTATAAATTTTTTCCATCTTTTCAAATATACAACAACCCAGCCATTACTCCTATTCCAATCAAGAAAGCAATCAACTGCAACAACGATCTTTTAAAATCATATTCGCAATTATGCAATTCTGGAATCAAATCACTTCCAGCAATATAAATAAATCCGCCGGCGGCAAAAGGAATTAAAAATAAAATTATTTTCTCAACACTGCTCAAAGATAACGCGAGCACAACTCCAACAATTGCAGTTATTGAAACTAAAAAATTAAGTAACAATGCTTTTTTCTTTGTAAATCCTCCATGAAGCAAAACACCAAAGTCGCCGATTTCTTGGGGAATCTCATGGAAAATAACTGCAAGCGTCGTCGCTATTCCAACAGGAATATTAACTAAATAACTTACGCCAATCACTAAACCATCGATAAAATTATGAACTCCATCGCCAACGAGATTCATCAAAGAAAATGGATGGACGTGTGTCTTTGAAACAGGAACATGACAATGATTCCAGTGAACAATTTTTTCAATAATAAAAAAGAAAATTATTCCTGATAATAAAGACAATGAAATAAACAATGTAAACTCCCCGCTCCTTTCAACAGCTTCTGGAAGCAAATGAATAAATGCATCTCCAAACAAAGCACCAGCACTAAAACTCACAAAATAAATTAACACACTCTTCAACTTCGGTGTTTTTATAGACAAAGTCAAAACTCCAATAAATGAAATAAGACTCACAACTAAAACACTCACAAGAGAATAAATCCATATAGTTGAATCAGCCATAAATTAAATAGGTAAAAATAGTTTTTAAATTAAACGTTGACAAACAAAAACTTTAAAAGTCATAATAATCATTTTATTTTATGCCTAGGTAGTTAAGTGGCTATAACACTAGCCTGTCGTTGTAAGGAACTAGGTTCCTTAACATTCAACCTCCTAAAAACCTGCTACGCAGATGGGGAAGAAGCAACAGAGCGCTGGAGTCCCGGGTTCAATTCCCGGTCTGGGCGTTTTTATGGAACTGAAAGTTCCATCGAGAATTGCGTGATTTCAAATATTCTGATTTAGTTTCAATTTCCGAGCAATTCTGAAATTTCGAATAAATGAACGAAGAGAATTTAAAGAAGATTTCACGGATTGCGAGCAGGTCTGGGCGTATTTATCCTTAACAAAATTCTTAAACAGAGAATTTATTTAATTCCATGAAAAAGACCCTAAGATACGCGATCATAAACTCTTTCTCGACGGCAATTTATATCTTTCTTATTGTGACTCTTATATTTTATGGCGGACAATTCGTTTTTAATGATGATGGCAAAGAAACAATCCTAATTCCGATCTCTATGCTTATGCTTTTTGTTTCATCTGCGGCAATTACAGGATTCCTAGTTTTCGGCAGACCAATTATGTGGTATCTCGACGGTAAAAAACACGAAGCGATAATTTTGCTATTTTATACCCTTGGAATTTTCGTAGTTTTAACCACAATAATGTTCACGATTCTTATATTGTATTCTAATTATCTTTCTTAACACTCATCATACTCTTGCTTGAAACAGGAACCTGAAAAACCGCACCGCAATTATTACATTTAACTGTAAAAATAGTTGTCATAGACGTCAAAATACTACACCCTCTGCAAACTGCCTTGGTTCCAAGCTTTACCTCAAAATCATTCCCGCATTTTGAACATTTCATAATCAAACATAAATCAACTGTTTATAAAATATTCTATAAATCACCTACATAATTCTTAAAAACAAGAAAAAGAAATATTTTTATGATTGTTTTAACAAAAAGCAGGTTGCAAAGAATTGTTGACGAAGAGAAAGCTAATGGAAAAAAAATTGTAACTACAAACGGAACATTTGATATTTCACATCCTGGCCACACGCGATATTTGAAGCTTGCAAGATCTTATGGAGATGTAATGATTGCTTTGGTAAACAGCGACGCGTCAGTAAGAAAAGCTAAAGGAGAAGACCGCCCAATAAATCCAGAAGAAGACCGTGCAGAAATGTTAGGCGAATACCGCAGTGTTGATTATGTTTATGTATTCGACGAAGAAACACCACTTGATCTCTTGGAATTAATTCAACCCGATTTTCATGTTAAGGGTGGAACATATATTGAAGAACGAGTCCAAAAAGAAAGAGAAGTCGTAGAGAAATACGGAGGAAGGTGTGTTTATCTTCCAGAGTTTTCTGGAAAAAGTTCAACTAATACAATTGAAAAAATAAGAAATGGAGAATCTACTTAAGTAATTTATGAAAATATACTCTTTAAAAGTTGATAAAGGCCATTTCTTTTATTTCTCTCACCTTCAAATACTTTTAATCCTTGAAAACTCAAAACATAATAAGAAATAGTTTTTCCTCGCCATGTTTGATGATGCAACTCCATTAATTCTCTTTCTTTTAAAGAATTTAAAGTTTCTTCATCTCCTCCAACATGAACTCTGCCTTTTTGAAATCTTTTCATAACTTCATATTCCCTGTCTGATAATTCTGTTTTCATTTTTTCTTTTCAATCTTTTTCTTAACTTTTTCATTATATTCCATGAGTAAAATCATAAAGAAACCATACGATTCTATTTCTTCTTAAATTCTCGAAACGAAGTTCAGCTCTTCCATCCACAGATAAATGTGCAGTCTCATATTCCTCTCCAGTTTTTTCATCTTCAAGAAAACCAGTGTTTTGACTCAAAATATTTCCAACCAAAAGTTTATCTTCCTCTCGAAGTCGTGCTCCATGTTTATAATGTCGTAAAACTTCATATCGCCTTTCATTGCGAACCGGCCGATAAATTATACCCTTAACTAAATCTTTCAATCCCATTTTAAACAGACATATTTACCCTTTTTATTATTTATTGTCCTTAACTTTCTGTCTCACACCAGACATATATCACACTTTTTTATGTGTAAATTTTCTTGCTTCGCAAATATTAATAACTACGAGCCAGACTTCGTCAAGGCTCTCCGCTAAGAAATAGTGAACCTAAAATATCTTAGAAATATACTGTTATCATTTTTCTCGACGGAAAATCCTGCTGAAAGCGGATTTGGAGTTATAATTAATTTTCGAACGAAGTGAGAACTAATTTTCGGTTTTGCCGATGACATATATTATGTGGCTACACATTGTCCTTAACTTTCTCAATCTTTTTCTTCCCACCCATATATTTTTGTAACACCGTCGGGATTTTCACACTGCCGTCTTTTTGTTGATTGTTCTCGAGAATAGCAACCATAATTCTCGACGTCGCCAACGCAGTATTATTCAAGGTATGCAAAACATAACGATTTCCATGCTTGTCCAAGCCACGAATATTCAAATCTCGAGCTTGATAATCTGTGCAATTACTCAAACTTCCAACTTCACCATAATCTTTTATTGTCGGACGATAAACTTCAATATCCGAACTTCGTGCTTTCCAATCTCCTAAATCACCAGTGCACATTTCTATTGTTCTATACGGCAAATTTAATTTCTTCATCAACTCTTCAGAATTTTTCCCAAGCTCTTCATAATACTTCCAAGAATCTTCTGGCTTGCAAAAAATAAACTGCTCGACTTTATTGAACTGGTGCGTTCTCCAAAGTCCTTTTTCATTAATACCATGACTTCCAATTTCTTTTCTAAAACTCATTGAATAACCAAAAAATTTCAAAGGCAATTTTTCTTCACTAATTGTTTTATCAGAAAGCATTCCAAGAATCGCGTGCTCAGCCGTAGGAATTAAAAATAAATCCTCTCCTTCAATTTTATATAACGCATCTTTAAATGCATTTAAATCTCCAGCTGCAGCCGCAACTTTTTTAGAAATCATCAATGGCGGCTCAATATAAACATAATTTTTCTTCAGCATAAAATCAATTGTAAAATTAATCAACGCCCGATTCAACATTGCCAAATCACCCTTCAAATAATAAAAACCAGTTCCAGCAACTTCAGCACTTGCATCAAAATCAACAATTCCCAAACCCTCTGTGATTTCAACATGGTTCTTTGCATCTTTTATTTTAGGAATCTTTCCCCCTTTTTTAATAACTTTATTTTCTGAATCATCCTTGCCTTGAGGAACTTTATCATGCATTAAATTCGGAATTTTTCTTAAAGAAATTTGCAATTCATCAAATAAATTGCCTTCTTTTCCCTCAAGCTCTTTTAACATTTCAGGGATTTCCTTAGCTTTCTTAATCATTTCCTTAGCTGTTTTCTCATCTTTCTTTTTCTTCGCTTGATTAATTCTCTCAGAAACTTTATTTCTCTCCTTTCTTAAATTATCTGCTTCATATTTTGTTTTTCGCCACGCCTCATCTAATTTCAGAACTTCATCAATAATCTTCAGTTCTCGTCCCTTCTTCTTATTATTCTTGCGATAAACATCAGGCCTTTCTCGAAGATCTTTTATATCTATCATAAAATAATTAAGAAGCAGTGTTATTTAAATTTAACGAGAAGCTTTTAATCTGCCTAAATATCTTTTTTTACTTTCTCGTCTAAGTTTTTCCATTTCTTCTTCACTTCCATCTGTTAAATTCCTTTCCAAAAAACCAAGCTCTCTAAATTCTTGGTCTAATATAACTCCAGCACCCTGTCTCGCCATCAAATTGTCATAGATTCCCAAATCTAGATGATATCGTATTATCATAATAATCCATAATTACTGTTTTTTTAAATATCTTTATATAAACCATAGAAACAATTAAAAACAGGATTCACTATTTTTATTTATGGTAGGAGAAGAGGTGATAAATCAGGTAAGTAATGAAATTACTCAAACATATTTGTCATTTATTGCAGCTTGGGGAAATTTCGGCGAATTTGTAAACATTTTCATGCTGGTTTTATTAGTTATTCTATATTCTGTTTTTATCTGGAAACTTCACAAATTTATATCAAAAAAAGATTTTCTTAATTTAGATCTTAACAAGTACAACACCGCAGGAACATCTTTTGGAACACATTTTTTATCGGGCTTATTTTATTTCTTAGAATATTTATTAATCTCGCCATTTTTAATTTTCTTTTGGTTTGTCGCCTTTACTATTTTCATGATTGTTTTAATTCAAACACCTGAAAATTTTACAATCTTTCAATCAGTCACGCATGTTTTAATTACCTCTACACTGATTGTTGCTACAATAAGAGTGACTTCATATTATAGCGAAAAACTTTCACAAGATTTGGCAAAACTGCTGCCTTTCAACCTTTTAGCTATCGCGATTATAACTCCAGGGTTCTTTGAACTCGGAAGAATTTTCAGCGCATTAAACCAAATCCCTTCTTTCTTAGATAATATCATGGCATATCTTCTATTTATTTTTGTTCTAGAAATAGTTCTGCGATTTTTTGATTTTATTATATCATTATTCAACACAGAAGAAGAATAACTCACTTCAATCCATACTTCTTCAAATTAACACAAACATTTTTTCCGCCTTTTTCAAATTGTTCGTATGTCTTATTTATGATGTCCATTGCTTCATTAATATCTTTAGCTATAAAAATAGAATCTAAATCTTTTTTATCTATATATTTTTGTTTTAACAAATTATTCTTAACCCAATTTATTAAAGGAACCCATTGTTTTCCTAAAAGAATTATTGGCATATCGCAAATTTGCTCAACTTGAACTAACTGCCATGCATAAAATAATTCCAATGTTGTTCCAATTCCTCCTGGCGCAACCACGACGACATTGCTTAATGCCATAAATTGATCCAACCTATCTGAAAAAATTGAGAATTCTTTTTTCAAATCAAGATGCTTGTTTGTTTTTTGAGCTTTCGGAAGTTTAATCAACAAACCATAGGAACGTGCTTGTCTTTTATTTCCCTCTTTATGTCCTGCATTAGCAGCTTCCATTGTTCCAGGCCCGCCGCCAGTTACAATATCCAAATTCTCCTCGCCAATCATCTTGGCAAGTTGATAAATTAATCTATAATTCTTATCATCTCTTTTTATTCGCGCACTTCCAAAAATCGCCACCCGAAAATACGAAGCACCAATTTGCTTTTTCAATAGTTTAACTTTTTCTTGTTTCATTTCTTCACCTCTTTAACAATTCCCTTCCAATCTATGCCATACTTATTTAATAATTCTTTTGTTTTTCCCGAATGAGGAATTTCCCTAATAGCAAGATGTCTCACCTCTATTTTTTTTCCAACTAAACTTTCATTTAACATCTCGCCAATTCCCCCTTCAGGATAATGATCTTCGGAAATAATAACTTTCTTCCCATGCTTCTCAACAAACTCAACAAACTTTTTTTCATTAAACGGTTTCACACAATATAAGTCAACAACCGCAACATTAATTTTTTTCTTCCTTAATTCATCATAAGCTTTCAAACATTCATGCAATGTAATCCCACTTCCAACTAAAACAGCACTATCTTTATTTGACTTTTTCAAAACTTTGAAATCTCCAATATTAAATTTTTCATTCTGCCCATATAAAACAGGCGTCTTGTCGCGGGTTGTTCTAATATATTTTATTCCTTTTAATGAGTTGCAAATATGAACAATTTTCTGTGTTGAAACAGCGTCGCTAGGATAAAAAACAATTGAATTCGGTAAATCCCTAAACATTGCAATATCTTCCAAACCCATTTGAGAAGCGCCGTCTTCTCCTATCGAAACACCGGCGTGACTTCCATTAATTGTAAAATCAGCATTTGAAATTGCAGCCATTCTCAACTGGTCATGCGCTCTTGTCAAAAACGCACCAAACGAAGCAGCAAAAACTTTGAAACCCTTTTTCGATAAACCTAAAGTAACTCCAATCATATCCTGTTCTGCAATATAACATTCAACAAACTGCGACGGAGTTTTTCCTTTGACAAATTTCAATCGCGTTGAATTCGCAACATCTGCATCAACAGCTAAAACGTTTTTGTCAGCAACGCACAAATTCATTAACGCCTTGCCAAAAGCGTCGCGCGTTGCAACTTCATTTCCAATTTTGTAAGAATCAATTTTAACTTTTAATTTTTTAATTATCTTTAAATTATCTTTCGCAGGTTTTTTTATTTTAACTTTCGGCATAACCAATTCAGGAATTTCTTTCAAAGCTTTTTCCAACTGATTTTCATTCATTGCCTTGCCATGCCAGTCATTTTTATTTTCAATAAAAGAAATTCCCTTTCCCTTGAAAGTTTTTGCCAAGATAACAACTGGCTTATTTGATTTTCTCACCAATTTCAAAGCATTTACAATTTGTTCAATTTTATGCCCATCAATTAAAATTGTCTTCCAACCAAATCCTTCAAACCTTTTTTTGTAAGATTTCATATCATGCCCTAAAATAGTTTCTCCAGTTTGTCCTTGTCTGTTCACATCAACAATCGCAACAAGATTATCTAAGTTTAAATTAACAGCCAACTGACATGCCTCGTAAATAGAACCTTCAGCAATTTCTCCGTCGCCAAGCAAAACATAAACTCTGAATTTTCTCTTTTGTAATTTAGCAGCCAACGCCATTCCAACACCAACGCTCAAACCTTGCCCTAAACTTCCAGTAGCCGCTTTAATCCAGGGTAACGCCGAATGAGGTACAGGATGTCCTTCAAGATTAGAATCTAATTTCCTCAAATCATTCAAATCATCTTTTATGCAGCCAGCTCGCTTCAAACAAGAATACAACGCAGGCGCAGCATGACCTTTGCTCAAAATAAAATCGTCGTTATTTTTATTAAATGCATTACTCGTATCATATTTCATTTCATCAAAAAACAAAACACTCATTATCTCAACACTTGATAAACACGTCGACAAATGCCCGCTTCCAGCTTTCGTAGTAGAAACTGCACAATCCCGACGAATGACATTTGAAATATCTTTAAGTTGTTTTATTGATAAATTTGTTTTCACTTTTGTTTCTCCTCAAATTTCTTCAGCGCATTCATCTGAAATTTATTTGGATGAATCGCGGGACGTTTTTTCTTTATAATTTCAATTGCTTCATCAACGCTTTTTCCTTTGGAAATAAGATATGCTGCAACTAAAGTCGGTGAGCGTCCATGTCCTCTCTGGCAATGAACAAAAACTTTTATTTTATCTTTTACAAGGTTAGCAATAAAATTCACTCCTATTTCTAGCTGTTTTTGCGTCGGAGAATGAGTATCCTTAACAGGAATCCATAAATAATATTCAATGCCATAAGGTGAATCAATCAACTCTGCCTCTAAACTAACATCTGCTTTAATCTTTTCCTTTATTAATTTTTTATTGAATCCAATTTGACAGCATTGATTCGTCCCAATGTAAATATAATTTGTTATCTTATTATATTCAAATTTCAAAGGCCCTTCTTTTTTCATCTTGCTAATTAACATTCAGTAACATTTAAATATTTGTTTGTTTCTTTTAAAATATGGAATACGACACAAAAATGATTAACGAGAAGCTTGCAAAGTTATCTAGAGATGTGGAGATTATTAAAGAAATGATGATTGTTCAGAAAGAATCTGGGGAGATGGAAGAAATTGAATTAACTGATTGGGCGAAAGCTGAATTGGAAGAAGCGAGAAAGCGCCCTCATTCTGAAAAGATTTCTCATGAAGAGGTTAAACGTATGATTCTTGAAAAATGAGTTATTCGATTGAGTGGGATAAAAAACCAAAAAAGTTTCTTAATAATTTTCAAAGAGATATTGCCGAAAGAATCTTGAATAAATTAGATGAAGTCAAAGAAAATCCATTTAGATACTTAGAACATTTTGAAGGAGCAGAGGTATATAAATTACGGATTGGTGATTATCATTTTCTTATAGACGTTGATTTTGAAAACAAAATATTAACAATACAAGTTCTTGACAAGCGGGGAAGAGTGTATAAGAGGTGAAAGTTATTTTAAAAGTTTAAATAGGATGAAATTATAGTAAAATATATTCATTTCTTTATTTAACTCAATAAGTTCGTCCATGAAGATAATTATCCCTCTAAAGTATAAATAATTATCCTAATATGGAGTTGCTTGGCTTCGCCCAAATTTTAATTTTTCTTTCTTTCCCGCCCAAGATAGTGAGAGATTGCCCGCAGTTGCTTCGCAACATATAGCTTTTTCCTTCGGAAAAAGAGAAAAACTTCTTTTATCCGACCAACGAGAAAACCAACAAAATGCTTCGCACTTTATATAACAGAGGATAAAAGGTTCGCTGTCGCTCTCCCAAATTTTTCTATTATTTTGAGGCACTTTTTTCAATATCCTTTCTCATCCCTTTTAATAGGTTTAACAACAAATCTCCCAAATCATTACGATAAAATGTTTCTTTTTTGAGTTCTTTTTTAGTATGAGAATAAACTTTCCACCCAACTCCCTTATTGGAATCAATAAAAGAATCTGCCACTCCATCGTATAAGGTTTTATCCTTACCTGCCTTTTGAAATTTAGCTAAAGGAATTCTAACTTTTGTAAAAGTAGATAAAATTCCTCCAAGATTTGTTTTCGTATTTTCTTCCAATAAATTTCTTTTTTTATTTAAGTCATTTAGAAATCTAACTAATTCATAAGCTCCTAAAACCCAAAGCTTAGAAAGAAGTATATATCTTCTTTTTTTCTTTAAATCTTCTTCTAAGGTGGAATTAATTTTTAATTTGTGAAGTTCTTCAATTAATTCAACATCTAATTCTCCTAATGCTTGAACTTCACCGAGTAAAAGCATTTCAATACCCATAAATGCAAAAGAACTATTCATCCATTCAGATTGTCTATCATTTTCCATCATAATTCATAAAAAGATAAGTTTTTAAGTATTAAAATCTTGTTTAAACTATGAAATCAAAAATAAGTGTTTTAACCATAATTTTAATTTTGGTCTCTTTATATTTAAGTTATTTGTCTATTGCTGAATATTCAGCTACTAATCAAGCAAAGGAATTTTATGATGAACAGTTTGAAAAAAGTCTTGAAAATGTAGGGCTCCCTTTAAATCTTGCAACTATGACTCCTTCAGAATACGAAGAATGGAATGATAAAAATGAGATTACGAGAATTAGAGATGAAATTACTAATAATTGGAATATGGAATTATATATTGGTTGGTTAATCAGAGCCAGAATACATTTTCAAATGGCAATACTCTCTATTCTCTTGACAATTCTTTCTTGGAGATTTGATTTAATAAAAAACGCTAAGAAAAAGTAAGTTTAATTTAAAACGGAAAAGTGCCCCATTTTCTTTTTAGAAAAAAGAAACAAAAAGCGGGCGGGCAATCTCTCTTATTTGTTGGTCGTCGCTTCCCCCTCCTCCCCCCACCCTGAAAGAAAAATTAAAACTCACGAGGTCGCTTCTTGCTCCACTCGTGCCTCACTCTTTCAGAGTTCGGTCAAGCAACAGCAGATTAAGAGGTAATTTCTTTTTCCTTACGGAAATTTTCTTTGTGAAAACCAGAAATTAGCCCAAATTGTTTGCTTATTTATTAATTTAAGTTACTGCAAACAACATCTCTTAATCGCAGTGTTATCTCCTTTCAAACCTCTTAATTTTTTCTATTCTTCTTTTATGTCTTTCTTCATTTAAGAATTTTGTCTCAAGCCATAATTTCACGACGTTCTTTGCTTTTCTTGTAGAAATAAATCTCGCTCCTAAACTCAACACATTTGCGTCATTGTGCTGCTTGCTCAAAATAATTATTTTCTTATCTCCGCCGTAATAAACGCAGCAACGAATGCCTTTTACTTTGTTTGCCGTGATTGCCTCGCCTTGTCCGCTTCCTCCAATCACAATTCCAACGGATTCGCTATTTTCGTCGGCATTTCTCGCGACTTTTCTCGCGCACGAAATTACATAATCAGGATAATCATCATTTTCATCATACAAGTACGGTCCAACATCAACAACGTCAGCAACTTCATGTTTTAATTCCTTCACAAGAAAATCAATTAATTTTTTCTTAAGCTCAAACCCGGCGTGATCAGCTCCAATATAAATCCTCTTTTTCATATCCTAAAAAGCAAAGAATGTTATATAAATTTATTGATAAGATACCTGCTCATTTCATTCGCAGAATAAATAAATTGCTAACAAAAAACCCAACAATCATCAATTACATTTAAGACTTTATGAATTGTTAAGTCAACTTACCAATTATACATAAATCTGTTTGGAAGATTTAAATTTATTTGAGAAAATTGTTACATTAATAACGTCATCGCGAAGAAATTCAAGCCGAGCGATTTCACGAAGGTGAATTATTTTTTATGATGCCGAGTGGGGTCGCGAGCCAAAGCGAGATTTCTGAGTCATCAATCCTGCTTTGCAGCAAATATCGTTCGCCACAGCGAACCAAATATTTAAAATATAAATAAAAAATAAAAAATAAAATTAAGCAAGTTCTGCGTCAATAGCTTGTTTGAATACGCTAAAAGGTTGAGCCCCGCTTACTGGTTTTCCATTAATAAAAAATCCAGGTGTTCCTTTAACTCCGTAAGATGTACCATCAGCCATATCTTTCGCAATTTCAGAAGCCATTTTTCCAGAGTCAAGACAATCATTAAATTTAGCAGTATCCAATCCAATTTCCTTTGCCCATTTCTTATAGTTGTCAACACTTAAAGATTCTTGATTAGAATAAAGCTTGTCATGCATTTCAAAATATTTTCCTTGCTCACCAGCACACTCTGCAGCTTCAGCAGCTTTTTGAGCTTGCGGATGAAAACTCAAAGGAAAATCTCTGAAAACTAATTTGACTTTTCCAGTATCAATATATTCTTTCTTTATTTGAGGATATGTTTGTTCAAAATGCCTTCCGCAAAAAGGACATTCATAGTCGCTGAATTCTATCATTGTAACCTTAGCATTCTCATCTCCAAGAACAGCATCGTCGTCAATACTTACTTTCACAGCAGAAGGCGAAGGATTATTTTCCGTCGGCGCAATAACATTTCCTGTTCCAACAATTCCGTCCTTTTTTCTAAAAGAATCAAAACCCCCAAACAAACTTATTACAAATAAAGCAGCAAACAGGAAAGTTCCGATTTTCCAAAGAGTATCTTTTTTAAGAGTTATCGTTCCTGATTCGTTTTCTTTTATTTCTTCCATTTTACCTCCTTTCATTTGTCTGAATATGTAAAGACGAATGAAGGAAAATCTTTTATTTGCTTACAATCTTATGATTAGGTGAATTTTACAAGAATTGAACTTTTTTAAGTCTTTTGATGTTTTGATATATAATTTACTTCTTCGCTATGTTCCATAAAAAGTTGAAATAAACTTTGAAGCTTTCAGCTATCTTCTCATTTTTTATCATGAACACAAAAGGCTTTTTATCCCAAAGAAAAATATAAACATAATCTTGGAAAATATCTATAGCTGCAGGACTTATATATCCTTTTGGCATATAACGAACTTCAGTGTTTTTTTCTTTTTCTCTGTCTTTTCCTAAAGTTTCTTTTGCTGAATTATCCATAAGAATCTTGAGATGTTGTTTTTTCTTTGCACTTTTAAAATTCATATTAGTCAAAAATGTTCTCAACGTTTCTGACGATGATTCCTGTTCTGAAAATCCAAGAATGTAAATTGTTTCTTTTATCGGGCAATCATCTATAATTTTCTTGAACGCCGTCTTGAAACCCTCATATCCTTCATAAACTGAAGTAGCCGTATGAACATTTTTTTCCAAAGCTAACTTCTTCAATTCCGGCACAATTGCTTCAATCTTTTTCTTACGTTCATCTTCTTTTTCTATAAATTTTTCCGGAGACGATGCATCATAATATTTTCCATTCTTTTGTACAACATAGCTAACCAAACCCTTAGATATTAAAGAATTCAACGATTCATAAACTCTTGAATTAGCAATGCCGGTTTCCTTTATTATCGGCCCCGTCGTGACATGAGGATGTTTTAACAAAAACAAATAGATTGTCGCTTCATTCTTCGACAAGCCAAGTTCAATAAGTTGTTTTTCCATTATAAACCATAATGCTTGTTCTTATATAAATGTTTCTCCCATACGGGAGAAATTAGATATTAATACCCTGATTTTATGTTATTACTATATAGTAAAGATATATACTTACTTTCATAACGATGAAAGGAGGACAAAATAAAAAATGAAAATGAAAAACACATATAACACAATGAAAGGACTTGCTAGAAAGTACGCTGTCCCAGCAATGATTGGACTTGGTGCAATCGGAGCTATTAGAGGATGTAGTACAGACTTAGAAGCAGAACTTCCTATAACTCAAGAAACATCTCAAAGTATTGTAGAAAGCTATAATGCTCAATATGGAGCAATGAAGAAAGAATTTGAAAGGGAATTCAGCAGCTCAATTGCTGACAGAGTTTACGATGCAACTGAACAAATGTCGATATATACAAATGGAAAGGAATTATCAAGTCTTAGACATCGATTCAATACTGAACCTGATAATAATTCGGCAGAAAATGTGTATCAATTAACAAAAGAAAACCTATATGGAGTTGATTTTGGAACGCCAGAACTTGAGAAAGTTTTAACAAATCAAGGACTTCAAGTCAAAGTTGAATCAATCTATTCTGAGTCTGAAATTGGATTAATTCTTTTAGGTCTTATGGGTTTGATTGGAGTTGTCAAACTGATTGAATAAATTTTATTTTTTAAATTTTTTATTTAACATATGGAGAAAATAAGATGGAAACAAAATCATTCAAGGAATAAGTAAGAGAAAATAAAAGGCTAGCAAGAAATTTTATGCTTAGAGAAAGTGCTTTAGAAAATTTAGCAAGACTCTATGAAAGCAATGGTAAAATTTGGTCTGCTATTGCTACATATCAGATATTAGCTTTAGACATTACTTCAGAACCTCAAACTCAAGCTAGTGCATATTATGAATTAGCTAGACTTTATTCAAAGAGGGGTTGTAAAATAAGAGCAAAATTTTGTTCATGGATGAGAAATAAATATTATGATTAATTAGAAAAATGACAGAAAAAACAATAGGTTACACACTCTTAGTTAATTCAGCATACTCTGAAGTGGATTGGAGGAAAGCAGAGGAACTACAAAAAACCATTAAAGATAAATATGACGTTGATATAAGATTTCCAATTAGTTATAGTGGCAGACATAGACATGATACTCATGAAGTAGATCTTCCATTAAGAAACCTTGATTTATTAGATGACGTTATAGGTATATTAAACGGAAATGGCTATACTATTGAAGGAATAAGGAGAATTTTTGAATAATAAAACTTATTTCTAAATTTCAAATCCTCAATAAACCCTTTCTCTCTTGTCAATTTTAACTACTATTATCAACTTATTTTCATGATTCACACGATACAGTGCCCGATATTTTCCGACTCTTATTCTGAATGTTGGAAGCTCATATCCAATCACTCTTTTAGAGTCGTGAGGGACAGGGTTATTCTTCAACTGATTTAATTTTTCAAAAATTCTATCAAACAAATCCTTTTCACACTTAGAAAGAAATTGTTCTGGCTGTTTATCCAGCTTTATTTCGAACATTTTTTATTGCCTCTAAAGAAACCAGCTTACCCTCTTTTTCATGTTTAATACTCTCATTAAGCATTTTTCTTTCTTCTTCATTTATTATACTGTCAGTATCAATTATTTTATTTTGAATTTCAATTATTGCTCTCTCAACCTTTTCAAGCCGTTTTTCAACATTACTTTGCGTTTCCATAATAAAAGAATTATTCTAAGATATTTATAGTTTTCTGTTTTCAAATCCTCTTTCTTCTCCTCATATTCTAATTGACGTTAAATCTATTCATTTAACTACATATCCGTAAATATGTGGGTTTATAAGATAATTTAATCCACTTTCTTTAATCATACCCCTTTCTATTTTGACTTTCTTGAAATTAGATTTCTTTATATTATTCAAAATTTCTCTGTTTGGATGACAGCCATCTGAAAAAAATTTCCAAGGTGTATGAATTGAAAAATCCTGCAGCTTTCTTCTAAAACTTCCTTCAATATCACCAACATGTTCTATAAATATAAATTTCCCCTCTTTTTTTAGAACTCGATAAATTTCACTTAAGACTTTATCAACATTATTAACCGAACACAAAACTAAAGTTGAAACAACAACATCCACACTCTCGTCCTTCAAAGGAATTTTTTCGGCTATACATTTAATAATTTTAACTTTTGTTTGTAAAAGATGAACATTTTTTCTGATATATTTTTGCATGATTGGATTAGGCTCTAATAAAATTATTTTTGTATCTGATGGATAATATTTTAAGTTGGTTCCTGTTCCAGCTCCAATTTCAAGAATTGTTCCTTTCAAATCAGAAATTAACTTTCTTTTTTTCTCACCATAAATTTTATCTTCAATATTTTCCGATTTTGATAAAACAAACGCCAAAAATCTTTGAGACAATTTTGCTTTTACCATATAAGCTAAGAATTTGCTTTCTTTATATTTTTTTCTTCAAAATTCAATAACTCCACACCTCTTCTATGAAGTACTTTAAGCATATCAATTTCATTTATTTTCTTTCGGTTTTCTATTATGATATCATGTTCATCATGATTTATTCTCTTGATTGTTATCACCCCCGTCTCAAATCCAAATTCTCTTACAATATCTTTTTTAATTAAATCGACACACCCGTTACAATATAAATTTTTAACCAATAATTTTATTATCCTCATTTTTCATTTTATTTGAAATAATTTAGACATTCTTTTAAATCTGAATGATGGCCTAAATGTTCTTTCCAAGAATTTACATCTTGTCCAGCAGGTAGTCTACATTTTTTAGGTATATCTCCAGAAACACTATCTGATTGGGTAGCTACAGATTCAGTATTATTTTGTGAGGACTTTAGAAGAAACATTCCAAAAGCACCAGCCAAAAGTAATAATAAGATTCCCATAACTGCAATTGTTTTTCCACTTATGTTGATAGTATTATTTTCAGTTGTCATTAATATGAACCTCCTTTCATTTGATTGAGCTCTAGCGAAAGCGAATGAATGAACCGCCTTTCTTGCGGTGCTTTCATTTTTCTTTTATGATATAACATTAGTGTTATTCCCATAATACTTGACGCAATTCCAATTGAAAAGAAAGCTTTTTGATAAGTCATCAGAAATGATGTTAATACACTTAAACCTGTAATTCCAATCAGAGGGATAACACTTATTAAAAAATGACTGCAACATACAACCATAGATCCTCCAGAAATTGTTCCAGATGTTGCCGCCCCTCTATTTATAGTTGCATCGTGTTTTATAGAAATAAATAATCCAATTTGAGCTCCAAATCCTATAGATAATGGCAACAACCATATCCACAATCTTTTAAATTCAGATATAGCAAATCCGTAGCTTTGGAATATGGTCAAAACAGAAATATAAAATATTAAGATTAGTATTCCCGACAATATTCCAAAAAAAAGTGATTTGCCATTAATTTCCATTTTAATGAGGTCTTATGCTTAGTGAACTTAATATTAATAATGCAAGAATAATTATTATAACGATTAAAGTTTTCCATGATACTTTATTCTTTTTTTCTTGATTATTTTCCGAAGAATTTTTTTGACAGCAATTCACTTTGCACCTCCTTTATGATGATTTGAAAAATGATATTTCATAATAAAGAAATGAAGAAATATCATAAGCCCTATAGCTCCAACTGTCGTCCATTGACTTGAAATACCCGAAAATTGAAGTACAATAATAATTGCCAAAGGTATAACGCAAACTAATATCATCATTATCATATGTTTCATATTTGGATGTTTATCTTCATAAATTTTCATTTTAATTCCTATAAACAGTATTATCACTTATTATTTGCGTTGCATATTTTGCTTCTAATGCTTGTTTAATTTCTTCTTTTGTTTTGCCTTCTCCATAAAGTTGCTTTGCAAAAAGTGCATCTTCATAACATAATCCGCATTCACTCGCGTGACCATCCCACTCACCGCCATTATTAACATCCCCTTTCATAAAACAATCTATCAATCCTCTTGAGTGTAATCTGCCTCCATGTCCTGCAGCGTCGCTTCCACATCCGCAATTACAAGGTAAACCTGTTAATTTATCGCTATCTAACTTTGCGAACGAATATGCATCCTTTATTTTAGGTTTAGTGAATGCATAGTTTGGGAGATCCAATGGATTTGCATAAGCTAACTTTATAAGAAAAATTGCGCCGATTATGGAAAGTAAAAGAATTCCTATCCAAATATAATTATAATATTTATTCATCATTCTTTGCAGCACTCCAATAGTTTTTTTATTCCGGAAAAAATACTTTTCTTTTCTTGAGTTTCATAGGCAATTGAATTTTTAGAATCCGAATCATTGAATTTGTCTCCAAAATTAAGTTTCCAAAACAAAGCATAAAGTTCCGCTGCATCATTATACAATTGTTTTGCTTCTTCAATTCTTTTTTCATGAAGATATCTGTTTCCAACTTCATATAACCTCATACTCGACGCCAGTAAATGTTTGCTCATACACCAAGTTTCACTTTCATCTTTGTTTACTAATTTTGCAAGAAGTTTTTTTCTAAGTTCACGGCAAACCTCAAGCACTTCAAGAAACTTTTCATCATGTGTTTTTACAAAGCTAAAAAAAGAATGTTCTTCTAAACTTACAATATTCATGAGGGCTATACTCAAATCTTCTCCTGCTGATAAATCTAATTTATTCTTTTCTTTTATTTCTGAAATTGTTGTAACAAAGTTTTTAGTTTTCATTGAAACACCGCCCAAAAAAATAATGTGTTTAATATAAGGGCCGTAAATGTAAGAACCATTGTTTGATAATTGAATAATGCTTTTCCTTCATTTTTCTTTTTTATTTCATTGCTTGAAAAGAAAGCAGCAAATGAAACAATTGCTCCAGAGAATGTGCCAAAAATTATTTTTTCCATCCCGAATATTCTGTAAGTGTTTGCGGGACCGTAGATGCCGGCAAAATAGAAACCGAATACAGTAAGAACAAATGTAGCTATAGTTAAACTGCTAATTCTTAAAAACGCATTTCCGCCTATATTTTTCTTTTTGAGTATATTATTAACCCAAAGTGCTGAAGAAACAATCATTGCTCCGACAAATACTCCAACGATTGCATCATCTAATCCAAAAGACCTTGTTACTCCAACTCCAATAATTGTAGCAGCAGTGCAAAGAGGACAATGAGCCATTACTATCGGCATAATGGCAATTATACTTAAAATAGGAATTAAAAATAATCCAAGTATTTTAGATTTACAAATATTTCTTTCTGCTTCTTTCTTATATTTGTTTTTTATATTTGTTTTTTCCATGTTTCTTTCCATTTGTTTTTAAAAAAATAAAAAAAATAAAAAATGATTTATACTAACAGCCTCCAACCATGCCTGACCCACTTGAGGGTGAACTAGCTGCTCCATTTCCTTGAAGTCTTGCAGGAACTGTTCCATGCATTTCATAGTTCATTATTTCATTTTCTGACCAGCCAGTCATGTCCAGCTTTCCAGAACTTCCATCAACTGCTTTTCCAGACAAACTTGATACTTTATATGTTAAAAAAAGTACTGCTAAAAACAGCACTCCGATTACAACCCATACTAATGTATTCTTTCTTATTTCCATTTTATCATTAGCATCCTCCGACCATTCCGCTTGAGGCAGTTGATGCCGCTGTTTTAACTGCTGACGCTGTTGCTTGTGCAGGGGCCGTGCCAATTGCTGAGGCTTTAAATGTCAGAAATATTGTAGCTATCAGCAATATTCCTATAATAATCCACAGCATTGTTTTCTTATCTATCTCTACCATGCTTTTACCTCCTTTCATTTGATTGAGTGTTGGCGAAAGCGAATTCACAATTCTATCATTCGTTTTTTTCTCTACATTAGTTTTTGTATTTTTACAACAATCCATTTTTCTTCTCTATATATTTAATTAAAAAGCTAAAGGGAAAAAATAAAAAATAAAAGTCCCATTAGCAGCCACCAACCATCTGACTACTTCCACTTGAACTTGTAGTTGCCTGATTTTCTGCGCCTCTGTAAATGTTTGAAGCAAGGTTGATATAATTTGTATAATCAATTCCGTTTGCTTTCAATACTTCGGCTTTCTTCTCATGAACTCCTGGAAAAAATAAAACTTTCCATTTTCCAAGTTCATTCAGAATCTGCTCATCAGTCATATCCGGGTGCTTTGTCAGCAAATATTTTGCTAACCCCCTCATAGCATAACTATGAGCGCATCCACAAGCACGTTCCCCATTGCTAAAGACAAGTGTTTTTGCACCGCAGCAATATTCACATGCAATTGAGCTTCCGATTTTGACGTATCTCTCCATCTGCTCTTTATTTAATTGCATGTCTTCATATTTTGTTAGCTTAGCCATAGTTGCATCTGCCAATTGAGGATTGCTCGCAGAAACATCGTTGAATGATACTCCAAGCTCACTCCCATAAATTTCAGGAGTTCCTTCCGGCAATACACTTAACGCAGACACTGTGCCTATACCCGTAGCAATTGCGTTTCCAGTTATGTTACCATTTGCGCCGTAGATCTTAACTCCATTAAATATGAGCAAGCCCGCAAGCACGATAATAATAACGTACTGTACTTTGGTTTCAGTGTTGGATTTTTTTCCTCCTTTCAGAGTCTGATTTTCGTTTTCCATGATTTTTATAAGAATTAAAACTATATATGCGCTTTTGTGAAATGTATTTCACCGAGGTATTTATTAAGAAAAATAAAAAAGAAATATTTGCTATTAAATTATCAGACTATTATAAAATGCAAAACTACATCTATTCGACTATTATTTTTCCGTATCCCATTCCCATTACACAAGCGAATCTAAATGTTCCTTTCTTTGTTGGAGTAAAATCAATTGTTTCTTGCGAAGTTCTAACATATTTTGAAACACCCAATTCTTTTATTGTGAATGATCTTAAACATCCAGTTACACTTTCATCCAGGGAGATACTAACCGGTTGTCCAGCTTTAACTCTAATTTCATTTGGATAGTAATTCAAATCTTTCATACTTAAGACAACTTTTTGTGTCTCTCCATTGACAACATTTGTTGTGGAAAACTGAAGCCCTTGATTATCACTTGATTTTAAAAGAAATATACCTCCAAGTACCAAAATTAAAAGTATTAGTCCTGCCCATTTTGTTGATTTTTTCATATTCAATTTACCTCCTTACATCCTATATTTATGAATTATTTTTTCTAAATTTTATAAGAAAAATAAAAAAGAAAATATAAGAAAAAATTATTTTTATCAAGCTAGCTCAGCATCTATTATTTGCTTGAATGCCTGATATGGTTGTGCTCCACTTACTAATTGTCCATTTATAAAAAATGCTGGTGTTCCTTGAACCCCATATGATTGTCCGTCTTGTTGATCTTTCTGAATTTCACTGGCATATTTGTCAGAATCTAAACAACTTCCAATATCATAACCAATATCTTTTGCCCATTTTTTAATGTCTTCTGTTGTAAACTGAACAGTAGAACTTACTGATCCACCATCAAGCTTGTTTTGTTCAGCAAAAATCTTATCATGCATTTTAAAGTATGCAGAATCTCCGCCTGTTTCACGAGCACAATTTGCTGCTTGTGCAGACGGAATTGCCATTGGATGAAAACCTAATGGAAAGTCTCTATATACAAGTTTTACTTTTCCAGTATCAATATAATCTTTTTTGATTGACGGTAACGTATCCTGCCAAAACTTTCTACAGAAAGGGCACTGATAGTCGCTGAATTCTATAATTGTAATTGGTGCATCTTTCTTTCCTAAAATAGGATCATCATCTTCGCTGACTTTGACAGCACTCGGAGTTGGATTATTAACTGTCGGATTTGTATCTGCTACAACATTTCCTGTTCCAACAATTCCATCCTTTTTTCTAAAAGAATCAAAACCTCCAAACAAACTTATTACAAATAAAGCCGCAAATAGAAAAGTTCCGATTTTCCAAAGTGTGTTTTTTTTCATGGTTATTGTCCCTGTTTCTTCACTCATCTTAATTTTTTAACCTCCTTTCATTTGTCTGAATATGTGAAGACGAATGAATGAAAATCTTTGATTTGCTTTCAATTTTCTGATTATGAAAATTAATTGAACATGTATCATCAAATAAAGTATAAGAAAATCTTAAGATAGAAATTGTTAGGATTACCATTGCTAAAATAGAAATTTCAAGTCCTTTAAATGGCAGAGTTGCAAAACTAGCTGCTAATCCAAAAAATGCTACGAGACCAAGACCACATGCAGTGCATCCTAGTGCAAATATTCCTAAAAACATTCCTGTAAAACTCAAAGCACCAATTTTAGATGAGGACTTCCTTCTTAAATTAACTTTGTATATAACCAAACTAAAAAGAATTCCAGTAAGAAAACTTAAGATAATAATACTAATAAAACTTGAAAATAAAATACTTCCTTTAAAATTAATAAATATCATATATGTGAAGGGAATTATTCCAGAAAAACCTCTTGTCTTATAAAAACTTGAGATATTTCCGTAAGCAGATATAAGGAAGTTTAAGAAATAAAATAAAAATCCGAATACAATTGCCAGCATTACATACTTAATTTTCGAAAATACTTTTCCTAAACTTAAGAAACTCTTCCCTATTTTATTTAACATTAGTAAAAGAAATTAGAATTGTATTAATATCTTAGGGTGTGAACGATTGGTAAAAAACACCCCAATTCGCTTAAATTTCTGTTAATTAACGTTCATGGAGGTAAAATTAATGTTTAATTATTTGTAAAATAATTTTTAGTTTAAAGTTATTTAGAATCATCAATAATTTCTTTAATATCTTCTTCTGCTTCTTGCGCTTCTTCTCTACTAATTTCTGGAAAGAATTGGGAGATTATAGTAGGCTTCATTCCAACAATCTTTACTTTTCCATTCTCTTCAATAACATTAATTTTACACGGCATACATAAAGAAATCAGTCTATTTTTATTTAAGAAATTATTCGCGTGTTTTGCCGAACATATTTCTATAATCTTCAACGGTTTATGTTCAAAACCTTTCGCAGCAAGTCTTTCTTTAACATCATAAATCTGGAATAATGCCCATCCTTTTTTCTCGACGGATTTTAATACAGATACAACTGCTTCATCAAAACTTTTATTTGTTTTAACAATGTATGCAAAATCTTCTGTTTTCATATTTTCAGCCAAACCTCAAGCGTTTTTCCTTTTGGCATTCTTTTAATTAAATTCCTTTTTTCAAGTTCTTGTAAAACATAACTTAATTTTGCCTTTGACATATCTGTTCTTAATCTTAAAGTATTTTGAGTTATTCCGTCTTGTTCCTTAATCGATGTTAATACTTTTTGCTCAAATGGATCAAGTGCTTTCATGATAATTGAAAATTTTTCTTCCTTAATTTTTTGTGAATTTTCTTCTTCTAATTTTCTCAAAATCATCCCTTCATGTTTATTGAAAAAAACTAAATAAAATCCCAAAGAAAGTAAAAACGCAAAAACTCCAATAGCAAAATGAGTAAACGTTAATGTCCTTTCAATTCTAACGCAATTAACATTTTCAAAACAACCGAGTGCCTGACCTTCACTTGTCAAAGATGATGAATAGTAAAAAAACAAACCTCCAATTACTAAACTCAAAACGACAAGTACAATACCTAATTTTTTACTTTCCATTTTTATATTATTCTTGACAATAAATGAGTATTAAAGTATTTATATAAACTATTCGCTTGTGAGATTATTATAACTTCAGAAAAATAAAAAAGAAAATATTTTCTGATTAATTTTTTAACTTGTTATATATCGTCGCGAAAAGCCAACCAACAATCAATGCTATAACAATAACTTCTATTGTTCCAATTAATGCTCCGTTAAGCGTTATAGGTTTTGTTATCTGGCTAACATCAATACCATGAAATATTGCTCCAAATAATTTTGTAGTTGACTCTGGTGCAATTAAAATTAACAAAGCACATACTATGGAAATTATTCCTGTAACAATTCCCAAACTCAAAGAAACTCTTTTTGGACTTAATTTATCTCCCATTTTTTTCACCTCCTTTCATTTGATTGAGCTCTAGCGAAAGCGAATGAATGAACCGCCTTTCTTGCGGTGCTTTCATTATATATATCTATATTAGTTTAATTACCCTTCTTTAAGTATAATAACATTTGTCATTCCTCTTCTCTTTCTTTCTGCAACTCCGAATCCTTCCAGTCTATCTACAATTCGAGTAACTCTTGATTTGCTGTATCCAGTTTTTTCTATGAGGTCTGCTTGGAATATTGCACCCACTTCTTGAAGAATTTTATATACTTGCTTGTCCTCTGGTCTGAAAGGGGAAGTATCAACAAACTTCTTTTCCTTTTTTTCTTTTATCTTTTTTATTATTACTTTCTCATTTGGCTTGGAAAAAATCAGGAATAAGCTAAAAATAACTAAAATTCCAACAATACCAAGTGCGAGATATGTCTGGTAGTTTACAGAATCATACATATCACATGATTTAACATCACCATGCTGTATAAAACAACTATTTTTTACTGACTGCATTAATGTATTATTAAATAAAAAAACGAGTAATACAATCAAAATAGATATTCCAAGCATTAACCATCCGACATTTTTGTTTTCCATCTTAATTTATTTATTATATCTTCTTTTTTCTCAATAAATTTGCATTCATAACAACCGTTATACTCGATGCCGCCATTGCGATTTCTGCGATAACCGGATGCAACAACCCCATTATCGCCAACGGAATAGCAACAACATTGTAAGCGAACGCCCAAAATAAATTTTGTTTTATCTTTTTGAAAGTTGCTTTGCTCAAAGTTATTGCCTGCACAACACCGACTAAAGAGCCTTTTGTTAAAACTATATCGCCGGATTCTATAGCAATATCAGTTCCTGTTCCCATGGCAATTCCAACGTTCGCCTCTTTCAGTGCGGGCGCGTCGTTTATTCCGTCGCCAACAAAAGAAATTCTATCGCCGTATCTTTTTTTCAATTCTTTTATTTTATTCGCTTTGTCTTCTGGCAGAACGTTTGCAATAACGTTTTTAATTCCAACTTGTTTTGCGATTGCTTTTGCCGTCGGCTCATTATCTCCTGTAATCATAATTGTAATATATTTTTCTTTATGAAGCAAAGCGATGGCTTTTCTTGAATCTTCCTTTACAGCGTCGGCAACAGCGATTACTCCAATTAAAGATTTGTTTTTCGAAACAATCATAGTAGTTTTTCCTTCGCCTTCGCATTTCATTATTTCTTTCTCAAAACCTTTCAAAGAAATCTTTTGTTCTTCAATTAATCTTCTGTTTCCAATAACTATTCTATCTTTTCCAATATTTCCTTCAACGCCCCTTCCTCTTAAAATTGAGAATTTTGAAACTTTTTTTAAACCAATTTTTTTATCTTCACAATATTTTACTATTGCCTTGGCCAAAGGATGCTCGCTCAAGTTTTCCAAACTGCCGGCAATTTCTAAGAGACTTTTTTCATTTATTCTCTTATCAAAGAAAACATCAGTAACTTCCGGCTTGCCTTTTGTTATTGTTCCGGTTTTGTCAAAGACAACAACTTTTACTTCTTTCATTGTTTGAATAGCTTCGCCTTTTCTAATTAAAATTCCATTTTTCGCGCCGATGCCGCTTCCAACTGTCAACGCAATCGGCGTCGCTAAACCCAAAGCGCAGGGGCATGAAATTACTAAAACTGCAATAGCCGCCGCCAAAGCCAAACTTAAATCATTAGAAAAATACATCCAAACTCCAAAAGTAACTAAAGTAATAACTAGTATCGCCGGTACAAAAATAGAAGTTATTTTATCAGCAAGTTTTTGAATTGGAACTTTGCTTCCTTGCGCTTCCTCGACGAGTTCTATTATGTGGGACAAAAAAGTATCTTTTCCAATTTTAGTTGCCTTGACATACAAAACTCCGTCTTGATTTATTGTCGCACCAATAACTAAAGAGCCTTTCAATTTGTCGACGGGAAGACTTTCTCCGGAAATCATGCTTTCATCTACTGAAGATTCGCCTCTTAAGACAACACCATCAGTCGGAATTTTCTCTCCAGGTTTAATTATCATAACATCTCCTAATTTTATTTCAGAAATATCAACCATTATTTCTTTCCCATTTTTCTCAATTCTTGCCTGTTTTGCTCCAAGCTCCAAAAGTTTTCTTATTTCCTGCCCTGCCTTCCCTCTCGCCTTCGCTTCAATATATTTTCCAGTAATAAAAATTGCCATTATCATCCCTGCAATTCCTGCATAGTTTTCTATTTCCATAAAGAATACCAGAACTCCAGTAATCCACGCAATTACAGTTCCAAGTCCAATCAAAGAATCCATATTAAAATAAAAACTCAAAAATCCTCTAAATCCGGATTTCAGCGTCGAGAATCCTGTTATAAAAACAACAGGAAAAGATAAGGCAAGAATTATATATTTCATAATTTCTTTTTCAATCATCACGTCAAACAAAGGCAGAATATACATAACTATAACTAATGGAATTGTAATTATCCACGCCCAAATCAATTTCTTCTTCCATGTAGAAATTTCTTTTTCTTCAGGTGTGCTTTCATGATTATGGTTCATTTTACCTTTAGTATGTTTTTTCATTTTATATTTTTAAATTTCGCGCTTTGCGCATTTTCTTCAATTTAGAGTATTTGAATATTGGTTGAGTAACTTTGCATTGTTTATTTTTCATTCTGCGTTTTTTATTATCATTAATTTATAACACGAGCTTGCGAGTGCAATTTCTAACTCTCAATCTTAGAAACTTTATATCCAGCTCGCGAAACAGCTTTTTTCATTTCTTCTTCGCTGACGCTATCATCGGCTTCAACGATTGCTTTTCGCGTCATTAAACTTACTCGCGCGTCTTTCAATCCAGGAACTTTTTTCAAACTCCTCTCAATATTCGTTGCACAAGAAGCGCAATCCATTCCTTCAACTGTTAATTTAACTTTTTTCATTTTAAATTTTCCTCCTTACATTTTTATTTTAATTGCATGTTTAGTTAATTCCAAATTGCAAGCTTTGTGCTTCGTACAATAAGCTTCACATTCTTCGGCTAACTTCTTTATTTTATACATCCAGCCGCACTTGCTACAAGTAAATACTATCTTTCCTTTCCAATCAATTTCTTTTATCATTACTTTCTTCTCCTTTCATTGTTTTGAATCTGTTTAACAAGCCACACAATAAACAAGACTAATGCAACTAAAGCAAGTATCATAAATATCCAGCCAAATACATAACCTATTCCACTATAACCATATCCTCCCATCATTCCAAATCCTGGGCAATTGTATTGCTGGGCACTTACAAAACTTAGATTAATTAAACTTACAAACAAAATAACTAACAAATTTTTTATTTTCATTTTTTACCTCCTTTCAACCTCTTTGAGTATATGAATACAATAACTGGACATGTGTTCATCAATTAATTTCATTAATGGCTTGATCGTTTCTTCATTTAAGGAATAATATCTATATTTTCCTTCAGTTTCCATTTTTACAAAACCACATCTTTTTAATCTTGATAAATCATGTGACACACAAGTCTGATCCATTTTCAATTCAGACATAATTTCGGAAACATTCTTTTTTCCATTTCTTAAAAAGTTTATTATTTTAAGTCTTGATTCACTTACAAGTGTTCCGAAAAAGATTTTGTAAGCCCCATATATTTCTTCGTCATTAAATCCTTTTCTGTGGCATGAATCTAATATGTTTTTGTTTATCATATGATAATTCAATACATATAATGTATTTAAATGTTTCGGTTTCTATTTATCCAAAACTCAAAACTTTATCTGATTCTTTCACTATTTGATATAAATCTTTCATAGAAGAAAGAGGACAGGTATTTTTCTCTTTAATTTGTCTTGATTTCATGCATGTTTCACAAGCATATATTTCTCCACCTTTAGAAATGAATTGATTAATCTGTCCTCTAACATCATATTTTTCACTTCCAGTTTCTGATTCAACTCCTTTTGCTAATAAAAATACTTTTACATTATCTCCTTCCTTGAGCGAATAATTAGCTAATCTATAAGCATTCCAAACTGTTTCTGGTTCATTTGTGCTAATAATAATTCCTAATCTCATTTTCTTCTATTATCATTTTGCAATTGTTTAATTAACCATAAAATAAATAAGAGTAATGCTACAATGATTAGAGCCATAAATAAAAATCCGAAAATCCACATATAACTAAATCCAAGACTATTCATCATGCCATAATTCATCATTCCGCCAAAACCAAACATTCCTAAAAATAAGAAAACAACTACCGCGATTATTATTCCAATAAGCAAATTATTATTGTCTTCCATGCTTACGGTTTCCTCCTTGTTTTTTCAATTTATTTATTAAAAGCAAAATTATTAAAACTAAAATAATAATTACTAAAACCAACAGAACATAAAAAAATATTTGAAGTTCAAGAGAGCTATTTTGATAGAAATTATTATTTTTGGGATTTTGGTAATAGTAATTTCCCGCCATTCCTCCACCCATCATGCTGTAACTCATCATTCCATAAACATTCTCATTACAATATACTCTTCTAGCAATATTAATGTGGATTTGTTTTAGTGATTCAGAACCTTCTCCACCCATCATCTCGTCCATATATTCATGTGCTTCTCCAGGATGCATTTGCTCCATGTAATAATCACCAATTTCTTCGAATTGTTCATTTGTTAATTTATCACAACTTATCCCAGAATCTATTAATTGTTTAGTTTCAGTAAAATTGTGTTCTTCTTGAGCACTAACTATAAAACTAAATAAAATTACAACTAAAATTATGAATAATATTTCTTTCATTTTCTTCTCCCAATAACTTTTTCAATTTCTTTTATAGTAAAGTCAATTTCTTCTTCTGTATTATACTTTCCAAGACTAAATCTTACTGAACCAAGTGCAATCTCTTTAGGAACATTCATAGCAGTAAGAATAGCAGACGGTTCTTTTATATTATCATGACAAGCAGAACCAGTTGATAATGCTATATTTTTTAATTTAGACAATAATTCAGAACTATCTATTCCAACAAAACTAACATTCAATGTATTTGGTAATCTCTCTGTAAAATGACTATTTAACTTTATATCAGTAATTGATTTTAGTTTTTCATAGAGTAAATCTCTTAGTTTTTGAATTTCATTATTATTTTTTTCCATATTCTCGCAAGCAATTTCACAAGCTTTTCCAAGTCCAACAATTCCAGCTACATTCTCTGTTCCAGCTCTTTTTCCATATTCGTGATTTGCACCATGAATTAAATTTTCTAATTCAACTCCTTCTTTAATGTATAATGCACCAACACCTTTTGGAGCGTGAAATTTATGTCCAGCTATTGACAGTAAATCAACATTTAACTTGTTCACATCAATAGGAATCTTACCGACGGTTTGCGCAGCATCTGTGTGAAAATAAATATTTTTCTCTCTGGCTATTCTCCCTATTTCTGCAATTGGTTGAATTGTTCCAGTTTCATTATTTGCATGCATGATAGAAATAATTATAGTTTTGTCAGTTATCGAATTTTTTATTTCATCAACATCAACCATTCCATTTTTATCTACACCAATATATGTTACTTTAAATCCTTGTTTTTCAAGAAACTTGCAGGGATTTATTATTGCGGGATGTTCTATAATTGAAGTGATTATATGATTTCCTTTATTTTTATGTTTAAGGCATATACCTTTTAATGCATGATTATTAGACTCGCTTCCACCACTTGTAAAAATAATTTCAGATGGTTTAGCTCCGATTAAATCCGCGACTTGTTTTCTCGAAACTTCAAGGGCATTTTTCCCTTTTTTACCAAGCCAATGTCCACTTGAAGGATTTCCATAATATTTGTTATAATATGGTTTCATAGATTTAATTACATCTAAATCTAATGGCGTACTTGCATTATTATCTAAGTAAACTTTCATTTTTCTAAAGATTTTACAACGATTTTATTTTCCCTCTTTAGTTTTTCGCTCATAACCTCTCTCATTATATCAAATGCTTTTACGATTTTTTTATTAACAATATAATAGTAGATTTGTTTTCCTTCTCGTCTAGAATCAACAATTCCTTTTGCTTTCATTATAGATAAATGCTGTGAAATATTAGCTTGACTTAGTTTTGTTTTATTTATTAAGTTTGAAACTGATAATTCCTTATCTCGAAGTAAGTTTAATATTTCCAATCTTGTTGGATTTGATAACGTTTTACATATCTCTGCGTGAAGTTTATATAATTCCTTATCCATAGATATATTAGAATATTCTAATATTTAAACATTTCGGTGATGAAGTGCATATTAGGATAACTAATCGCGGGCGTTAACTTCTCACTCCACAATAATCGTCCCAGTTCCCATTCCCATTGAACAGGCAAATCTAAAACTTCCTGTTTTTTTTGGAGTAAAAATAATTTTATCTTCAGGAGTTTTTGCATATTTAACAACTCCTAAATCTCTTATTGTAAATGACCTGTAGCATCCACGAACAGAATTATCCAATGTAATTTCAACTGGCTGGTTTGCTTTGACATTTATTGTATTGGGATAATAATTACCATTTTTCATGCTTAATGATATCTTTTGTGTTTCTCCAGAATTGCCATCCCTATTATTCCCCTCATCAATACTATCCCCCTTAACAGAATTATTATAAAGATAAAAACCTGCTGTAATTATAATTATTATAATAAATCCATAAAAATATTTTTTCTTAATTTTTACTTCCATATTCTTATTTTCGTTTTCCATTTATCCTCCACAGCCACAACCCCCTCCACCAGCCCCGCAAGAACCGCCGCTTGGAGCAGCAAGAGGTTGAGCATAATTAGACTTTGTTCCGTCAGATTCTAAAACAGTAAATGTTCCTTTATACATATTCATTGAGCAGGCTATGTAAAATGTTCCAGCCTTGTTAGGAATAAATTTTACTGAATTATCTTTAGAATTAAAATTTTTTCTCACATTAAATTCTGAAATGATAATTGATTTAGAACAGCCGGGCATTTTCGTAACATCTGCTTCTAAAACAACAGGCACATCTTTTTTAAGGTTAGATGGTTCCAAAACATAATTTCCACTCTCAACCCATAATTTAACAACCTGTATCTCTTCATTATTGATTGCATTGCCAGTAAATTTATTGTTTTTTAGATTGCTTCCAGAAAGAAAAAAGAAACTTGCTACGACTAAGATAACAATTGCACTTATTAAAAAAGTATTTTTCTTTATTTTCATTTATCCTCCAAATAATATGCTTCTTGGCCCGAAAACCATCAACCACACAGTTAATGCAGTAAGTATAAAACTTAAGATAATTGTGGTTATATGATCTTCTTTTAATTGCCTTTCACTTTCTTTAGTTTCAAAATAAATCATATAATTCAATCCGAAGATAATTACAGAGCAAACTAAAAAAACAATTACACTTGCAGCTTTTAAATTATCATTTAACATCATTACTGCAGTCATAGCTCCCATTAATCCGCCCATAAATCCTGCCATAGTTCCTTCCATTATTCCCATAATGCCGCAGCATTTTCCCATCCAAATACCAAAGAAAATTCCAACACCCATTCCAAAAACACTTCCATAAAACATTCCGTTAGTAGCTCCGATATAAAAACCAAGTAAAAATCCAGAGACCATACCTATTGTCATGCCTATCATCATTCCAGACATGCAGGAAAATTCTTTGTAAGCTCTAACTTGCCTAATTGAAGGAACAATTATTGCAAAACTTAAGACAGAGAAAAACAAATAAAATCCATATTTGGGAATAAAATATTCCACATATCTCAATTTAAGATAATACAATATTGCTAAAAATATTAAGGAAGTAACTAAGGAGTATAAGGTGGTTTTAATTAATTCTCCTTCTACCCTTCCCCCTTCCAATTCTTTAATAAATTTTTTAAATGACATATTTTAATTAATAACAAGCTACTTTTAAAAGCTTTGATGTAATTAGTTTCAAAACTATTTTAAACCCACAATCATTAATTTAAACGTGAAACCCAAAAACAAATTCTTAATCCTCATTCTAATTGCATTAATCATAAATATAATTTGGGAATTTTCACACTACCAACTTTACATCGATTTGTCTGGAATTCCGTCGACAAGACACTTGATTCAAGCATCTTTTTTTGATATGCTGCTCTTAATAGGTATCTTCTTATTTATTTCATTAAAAAACAAAACTATCTCTTGGATAAACAAACCCAAAAAATCAGATTACATTATAATTATTATTACAGGATTTATTATCGCAATTTTTATAGAAACAATTAATTTAAATTTCGGCCGATGGGCGTACAAAGAGATTATGCCCACAATTTTTGGAATAGGATTAAGCCCCTTACTTCAACTTGCATTGACTGGAATTTTATCTTTATTTATTGTTAATATTCTATTGAGCGTGTCTAATAATTCATTCAACATAAAGTTATTCATCGACGCAATTTCATAGTCCCACCATCCACTCCCCTACCACCC